>Ga0315912_10000106_pt1 | contig 202401 bp, 187 predicted proteins | sample VfabasoilMG_FD_204469 | JGI IMG/M metagenome (GOLD analysis project Ga0315912, IMG submission 204469) | Garden soil microbial communities collected in Santa Monica, California, United States - V. faba soil | ecosystem: Environmental > Terrestrial > Soil > Garden | place: USA: California...
GATTTCCGCCTGGGCCCCGTGGGCGGCGGCGGTGCGGTTGAGGCGCACGAGGGGGGTATTGCCGATGGTCTCGGTGATGTCGTTGTATATCTTGGCCATGATGATCGTGGGTTGAGGTTGAGGAAGGTAGTGGGAAAGGCCGGCGGGGCAACAGCGGGAATTGTCTTAAATCGCGTAGTCCTCCGTGAAGGAACGGGTCTGGCGGAGCCGGAGGAGCACGAGGCCGTTGAGGCGGAGGCCGAGCCGGACGAGCTCCACGCGGGAAATCTCCGCCTCCACCGTCTCGCGATTCTCCACCTGCTCCAGGGTCAGCCGGGCCTGGGGACCGGCCGCGTGGATGTAACGGAGCACGGCGGGGATGCCGGGCGCCCCCGTCTCGTGCGGCACGACCTCGATGTCGTGGGGACGAACATAGATCTGGCCGTTGCTGTGCAGGGCGGCCGGCAGGGGCGGGTTGGTGCCGGCCGCCAGCGCCGCCGCGCGGAGCACGTTGACGTTGCCGAGGAACTGGTAGACGAACGGCGTGGCCGGCCGGTCATAGACCTCCTGCGGGGTGCCGACCTGCTCAATCTTCGCCTGGTTCATGATGACGACCTCGTCGGCGATCTCGAGCGCCTCCTCCTGGTCGTGGGTGACGAACAGCGTGGTGAGGTGGATCTCCTCGTGGAATTTCCGCAGCCAGCGGCGGAGCTCCTTGCGGACCTTGGCGTCGAGCGCGCCGAACGGCTCGTCGAGCAGCAGCACCTTGGGCTCGACGGCGAGGGCGCGGGCCAGGGCGACACGCTGGCGCTGGCCGCCGGAAAGCTGGTGGGGATAGCGTTCCGCCAGGTTGTCGAGCTGCACCAGCTTCAGCAGCTTGTGCACCCGGTCGGCGATCTCGGCCGGCGGCGGGCGGTTCGCGCGGCGCACCTTCAGGCCGAAGGCGATGTTCTCGAACACCGACATGTGGCGGAAGAGCGCGTAATGCTGGAAAACGAAGCCGACCTTGCGCTGGCCGGCCGGCACGTCGGTCACGTCCTCGCCATGAAACTGGATGCGGCCGCTGCCCTCATCGGCGTATTCCAGGCCGGCGATGATCCGCAGCAGGGTGGTCTTGCCCGAACCGGAGGGCCCGAGCAGGGCGGTGAGCTTGCCGCTTTTCACCGACAGGCTCACGTCCGCGAGCGCGGTGTATTGCCCGAAGGTCTTGCGGAGGTTGTGGACTTGGACGCTCATGGGCAGACGACGAACATTGAACGTCGAACCTTGAACTTCGAACTTTGAAATACCGCTGCGGTCATTTGGTGTTCTTTTGGGCTGTTCTGATGCTGGCCAAGAAAATGCGGATGAGCTCGTCGGTTTCCTTCAGCAGGGGTTCGACGAGTTGAGGCTTTTTGACCAAGGGAACCCTTTGAATCAATCGCAGCCAGCGGAGCGATTCGCGCAGCTCCTTGAGGCAGATCTTCAGTTTGTGGATGAAATCACGATTGGATTCCGCCGCCTGGGCCTCGGCGTGATTGGGCAGGGGCGACGTGCCTGAACGCAAGACCTGCAGCGCGATATGCTGTCCCGCTGGTGACCGAATGACGTTTTCAGCCAGGCGAATGATCCGCGCCGCATACTCCAACAAACGCTCCTCCAAATCATATTGTTCAGCGCTCATGGGTTCAAAGTTCGGTGTTCGGCGTTCAAAGTTTGATGTTCAGCGCTAGGCCGCCCCCTTGTGCGCGCGCCACTCGACCAGGCTCTTGAGGAGCAGGGTCACCAGCGCCAGCAGGGCCAGGAGGGAGGAGACGGCGAAGGCGGCGACGAAGTTGTACTCGTTGTAGAGGATCTCGACGTGCAGCGGCATGGTGTTGGTCTCGCCGCGGATGTGGCCGGAGACGACGGACACGGCGCCGAACTCGCCCATCGCGCGGGCATTGCAGAGGATGACGCCGTAGAAAAGGCCCCACTTGATGTTGGGCACGGTCACGCGCCAGAAGGTCTGCCAGCCGCTCGCGCCGAGGGTGAGCGCGGCGTATTCCTCGTCGTTGCCCTGCTGCTGCATGAGCGGGATCAGCTCGCGGGCCACGAAGGGGAACGTCACGAAGATCGTCGCCAGCACGATGCCGGGCACGGCGAAGATGATCTTGAAGTCCTGCTCAATGAGCCACGCCTGCAGGGCCGGGAAGGCCGGGTGCTCGGCGCTGAGATACTGGCCGTACCAGCCCTGCGCGCCGAAAACCAGGACGTAGATCAGGCCGGAGATGACCGGCGACACGGCGAACGGCAGGTCGATGAGCGTGATGAGCAGGCTTTTCCCCTTGAACTCGAACTTGGCGATGCACCACGCCGCCGCGACGCCGAACACGAGGTTGGCCGGCACGGCAATGGACGCCGTGAGCAGGGTGAGCCGGAGGGCGCTGAGCATGTCGGGGTCGGTGAACGAATGGAAGAAGGGGCCGAACCCCTTGCGCAGCGCCTCGGTGAATACGGCCGCCAGCGGCAGCACGAGGAAGCAGGCGACGAACAGGAGCGCGATCGTCATGAACACCACGCGTACCCACACCGGGTTGCGGATAACCCGCGGGCCGGCGACACGGGGCGCCGGCTTGGCGGCCAGGGTGGAAGCGGAAGCGAGGGCGGCCATGGTCAGACGCGGTAGTAGCGGCGGCTCCACTTCTGGAGCAGGTTGATGAGCAGCAGCAGGACGAAGGAGGCCACCAGCATGACGACCGCGATGGCCGTCGCCCCGCGATAATCGTATTGCTCGAGCTTGGTGATGATGAGCAAGGGGGTGATCTCGCTGTGCATCGGCATGTTGCCGGCGATGAAGACAACCGAGCCGTATTCGCCCAGCGCCCGGGCAAAGGCCAGGGCGAAGCCCGTGATAAGGGCCGGCATCAACTCCGGGAAAATGACGCGCGTCATCGTCTGCCAGCGGTTGGCTCCGAGGGTGGCCGCCGCCTCCTCCAGCTCGGGTTCGAGCTCCTGCAGCACGGGCTGGAGCGTGCGCACCACAAAGGGCAGGCCGACGAAGGTGAGCGCCAGGAAAACACCCGGCCGGTCGAAGGCCACCTTGCCCCCCAGCCACTCCTTCCAGTCCACCCAGGGGATCCAGCCGGCCAGTTTGTTCACCCCGCCCACCCAGACGGGGTCGAGCCACTGCCCCACCCAGCCGTTGGTCGAGTAGATGGCCGTGAGGGCGATGCCAGCCACCGCCGTGGGCAGCGCAAAAGGCAGGTCAACGAGGGCATCCACGATCCGCCGGCCGGGAAACGTGTAGCGCACCAGCACCCACGCCAAGATGCCGCCGAAAATCGCGTTAACCAGCGCGGCGAAGAGCGACACCCCGAAGCTCAGCTTGTAGGATGCGACCACGCGCGGCGACGCCACCGCCGCCCAGAAGTCCGCCCAGCTCAGGCCGGCGCTCTTGATGAACGCGGCCGACAAGGGGATGAGCACGATCAACCCGAGGTAAGCCAGGGTGAAACCCAGCGACAGCCCGAAGCCGGGCAGGACGCGGCGGCGAAAGCGGGGTATGGTGATGGCGGCGGTGCTCACAGGTTGGCTCCTTGGGCGATAAATCCACGGTATTCAGCCAGAACCGGATGCAATGCGCAACTGATTGCTGCGGTCTGCTGTGTCATCGAAGTGGCGGTGTTGGGCATGACCAAGGCGGTTCAGAGGTACTGGCCGTAAGCGAGTAAACCGCGGTAGCGGACAATGAAACGCTTCAGGATCGAGGCCACCGCCTCGCGGTAGAACTCCGGGCGCCAGTCACCGGGCACGCGCAGGGTGAGGTCGAGCGGCCGGAACGGCAGGTCGCCGCCCAGCGAGAGCGGCCCGGCCACGGATACCGGGCTAGACTCGACTTCCCAGCGGACGGCGAAGGGCTCGGTATCCTCGGAAGAGAACAGTGTCACGCTGGGCGTGGCGCCGCCCGAGGTGCGCAGGCGCAGGGTGACGATATCATCCGGCGGGCCGGTTTCGATCCGGATGAAGGCATGGTAGGTGCGCAGCCGCGAATCCTGAGCGAGGAGACCGATCTCCGGCGCCGACGGCAACGTCCAGCCCTGGGTGGCCAGCTTCCGATCCTTCGCCTGCTTCAGGTGGCCGAGCACGTCCACCAGCGGGTAAAACGCGAGGTGCAGGCTCTGGCCGAGGTCGGGCTTGAGCGCCAGCTGCTCGATCAGGTGCAACAGCGCAAGCGTGGGCCGCAGGTCGCGGCTGTCGAGGCCGGCGAGAAACGCCAGCCGCGGCGACTCCTCCGAGGTGTGCGGCCCGAAATAGACGAACCGCGGCAGGTAATGCGGCTGGCCCGCGTGGGAAAAGGGTCCCAGCGGCGAACCGAAGACGTATGCGGAACGCTGCGCCAGGCCGTAAAGGGTGGAAAGCTGGTCGCCGAGGGCGGCGGACAGCGAGAGGGACGACGCGGACGCTTGCACGCGGGCGACCGTCGCGGGACGGGAGGAAAAGGGTGTGCTCATGATGGGAATCATCGAGTAAAAGGATCCGCCGCGCGCGAACGCGCCGTCGCCCGGTAGCGGACGCGGCGCGGCGGATATCGTTAATTATTTCGCGTAGATCTGGTCGAAGGTGGCGCCGTCGGCGAAGTGGGCCTTGGCCGCCTTCGCCCAGCCGCCGAACGCCTCGTCAATGGTGAACAGGTTCAGCTTGGCGAAGTTGTCGGGATACTTCGCCGCGATGGCCTGGTTGCGCGGGCGGTAGTAATTCCGGGCGGCAATCTCCTGGCCTTCGTCGGTGTAGAGGTAGTCCAGGTAGGCCTTGGCGACCTCGGTGGTGCCCTTCTTGCGCACGACCTTGTCGACGATGCTGACCGACGGCTCGGCGAGGATGCTGAGCGACGGCACGACGATCTCGAACTTGTCGGCGCCGAATTCCTTGAGGACGAGGAACGCCTCGTTCTCCCACGAGATGGCGATGTCACCGATGCCGCGCTGGACAAAGGTCGTCGTCGAGCCCCGCGCGCCCGAGTCAAGCACCGGCACGTTCTTGTAGAGCTTCGCGACGAAGTCCTTCGCGGCGTCATCGCTGCCCAGCTTGCGCTTGGCGAATTCCCAGGCCGCGAGGTAGTTCCACCGGGCGCCGCCGGAGGTCTTGGGATTCGGCGTGATGACGCCGACCCCCGGCTTGGCGAGGTCGTCCCAGTCCTTGATGCCCTTCGGGTTGCCCTTGCGCACGAGGAACACGATGGTGCTGGTGTAGGGCGCGGAGTTGTCCGGCAGGCGCTTCTGCCAGTCCCGGGGGATGAGCTTGGCGACGTCGTAGAGCGCGTCCACATCGCCCGCCAGGGCGAGGGTGACGACGTCCGCCGGCAGGCCGTCGATGACGCCGCGGGCCTGCTTGCCCGAGCCGCCGTGCGACTGCTTGATGGTGACATCATCGCCGGTCTTCGCCTTCCAATGGGCGGCGAAGGCCTTGTTGAATTCGACATAGAGCTCGCGCGTCGGGTCGTAGGAGACGTTGAGAAGCTCGACGGACTTGGCGTGGGCGCCGGCGGCCAGCGAAAGCGCGAGCCCGGCGAGAAGAAGGGATTTGAATTTCATGACTTTGATTTTATCGGGTGATTAGAACGCGATTTGGAAACGGGAGATGAAGGTCTTCTCGTCGTTTTTCAGGGTGGGATTGGTCGTGGGCGTGGCGGTGGCGAAGCGCTCGAACTCCGTTTGATAGTAGTCGAAGGTGAAGCGGACGGCCTTGCTCAGGTACCAGTTGAGGCCCAGGCCGATGCCGTTGCTTTCGCTGATGTTGGTGACCGGGTTGGCGAAGAGGGGGAAGGCCGAGTTGTCGATCTTCAGGTTCGCGTAGCGTGCCGCGACCTCGAACGCGCCCCAGGTGCCCTTGGAAAGGCTGAAGTCGTTGGCGGGCACGACGCCGTTGTACGAGGAGTTCTCGCCCGTCAGCACGTAGCCGGCGGAGACCTGCCAGGCCTTGTTCTGGAGTTCGCTAAGCTTGCCGGTCGTGCTGGGCCGCACATTGACCGTCGAAACCACGTACTCGCCCAGAAGGCCGAACGAGCCATTGCGGTAGTCGAGCTGCGGCGTGATGCGCCAGTTCGGGCCGTCGGTGATGGTGCTGGCCAGGTAGGCGAAGATCGCCTGCTGGCCGTCGGTGCGGTAGCCGCCGGTGCGGCCGTTGGTGCCCTTCGCGCGGCCATAGGTGCCGGCGATGCCGAAGCCGAGGCCCTGGACCGGGGAGCCGGCGCTGTCCTTGAAGGGCGTGGCGAAGAAGCGACCGACCACTTCCTTCTCGTTGTCGAAATCGCTGTTGGTCGTGTTGGCGCCATCGGCGACCCCGCCGACGATGCCGGCCGAGTAGTTCAGCTTGCCGCCGAACAGGTCGCCCTGCGCCACGATGCCGAGGTCGCGGTTCGGGACGAGCAGCGAGACCACGGAGCGCTCGTTGAAGAACGTCCACGAGTCGGACTGCAGCAGCTCGAGCCCGACCGGTGACTTGAAGCGGCCGAACTTGAACCCGAGTTCCGGCGAGAGCGTCCAGGTGAAGTTGGCGTCGACGATGGCCGGGTTGGCGCCGCCGAACTCCGGCACGATCTGGTAGGTGAACTGCCGGCCCAGGGCGCCCTCGACAATGATGCGCGCGCGCCGGAGGACGAAGGAGTTGTTCTGGATGCTGCCGTCGTCCTCGAAGAACCAGCGGTGGTCGAGCTGGACCAAGCCGCGGACGCGGAGCGAATTAGCCGCATCGGCCGACGCGAGGGTGTAGCCCTTGTCGCTGACGGTGATCTTGGGCGTGGTCGGCGCGGCCGCGACGGCAGCCTCGTCCTTGATCTCTTGCTTGCGTTCGAGCACGAGGATTTTTTGTTCAAGGGCCTGCAGCGTGAGCCGCAGGTCCGACAGTTCGTCCGCCCGGAGGGCGGGAGTGAGCACCAGCAGCGCCGTGAGCGCGGGTGCGAGTTGGCGGAAGGTTGGGTTCCTCATGGGATGGTGGCTTTTTTGTCTTCATGGGAACTTCCCGTGGTCGGGTCAGTTGATGCTTGGTCTGGATGGGATGGACGCCTCCGCCAGTGGGCGGTGGGCGGTAAAATCAAAGGCCCGAGCTGTCGTGGCTGGTCGGCGTGGGCGTGATGCGGGTTTTTTCCGTACGCTCGATCTGGGTCACCCGGCCGTCGTGCACGACGAGCTGGACGACACCGTAGCGCAGGGTCTCGACCTTTTGCTGGACGACGCGCAGCCACTCGGGCTGGGCCTCGGGTTTGGACTGCAGGATGGCTTCGCTCATATGGCGTAATCTCCGAGTAGTTGATGAATGACACCCTCGGTGGGGCTGGTGACCGCCGCGCGGGACTTGGGTGCGGTGGTTTTTTTGCGAACGGGAAGAGCGGCATCGGCGCTGAACGGCAGCGGGATACCGCTGGTGGCCAGCTTGCGCGTGGTCACCTCGACCACGTCGGCCAGCGTGTAGCGGTCGAGGATGGCCGCGATGGCGTTGCGCACGTCGAGCATGAGCATCCGCAGGCCGCAGTGCGCCTCGTCGGGGCAGTTGCACGGCTCGTAGGCGGTCTGGCTGACGCAGCCGATGGGCGCGAGGGGGCCGTCGATCAGGCGGACAATTTCGCCGATATGGATTGCACTGGCGGGCTTCGCGAGGCGGTAGCCGCCATGCTTGCCGCGCTCGCTCTCAACAAAACCAGCCTCGCGGAGCTGCTGCATCACCTGCTCCAAAAACTTCACCGGCAGGTCCTCCGCCTTGGCCAGCTCGGTCACCCGCAAGAGGCTCCGGCCCACCTTGGCCGCGATGCCGAGGTTGATCAGGGAACGGAGGGCGTATTCGCCACGTTTGGAGAGTTTCATAGGCCAGTTATCTAATCTACATTAAGTTAGTGGGAATTATAGCAAGCTCTATTTGAAGCATTTGTCATATATTTATCCATACTACTTACCCTGCTGGTTAGAGCTTCAGGCGTAATCCGTCGTAGGCCAATTGCACGTCAGGCGCCAACTTGCGGTTCCATTCCTCGTGCTCAATCCGGTGAGTCAGGTGCGTGAGGTAGCTCGCCTTTGCGCCGATCTCCGTCGCGGCCGCGCAAGCCTCCTCGATGTTCATGTGGGTCGGGTGTGGCTCAACGCGCAGGCCATCGAGCACCACCACGTCGGCCCCCTTGGCCAGGGCGACGGCCTCGCGGGGAATGCGTTTGCAGTCGTTGTAGTAGGCAAATTTCTTGCCCGACGACTTCTCCTCAAAGACGAGACCCAGCGTGTTGATTCCCCCGTGCGGCAGCAGCGTCGAGCGGATGGTGCCTTGGGGCAGTTCGAGCACCGTGGGCATCTCGACCAGCTTGAAGGCCGCGTAGCCCTTCGACACCGGCCGCTCGGCGATCGTGTAGGGGAAAATCGCGAGCACGCGGGCCATGCCCTCTCCCGTCGTGTAAACGGTGATCGCCGTCCCACCGAGCAGGTCGCAGAAGCGCCGCAGGTCGTCCATGCCGACGACATGGTCGGCATGGCCGTGCGTGAGGATGAAGAAATCGAGCTGGCGGATGTCCTCGCGCAGGCATTGCAGGCGGAACTCCGGCGCGGCATCCACCTGGACATGCAGCCCGTCCATGACGACATGGATGCAGGATCGCGTGCGGCGGTTGCGCGGATCAGGCGACGTGCAGACCGCGCAATCGCAGGCGATCATCGGCACACCCTGGGACGTGCCTGTGCCGAGAAAGATGACTTCCATGGTGGCGCCACGGATGACACGGATGGCGTCGATAGGAAAGCCAAAGGTAGGGTCGGACCGCTGGGCCGGCCGCGAATGTCCTGACGGCGCGCCCAGCGGTCGCGCCCTACCAGTCAAATCACGGCTAGCGCCGGAACGCCTGGCGGGCAAAGGCCAGCAGCGCCAGCGCACCGGCAAACCACAGCGAGGGAGCGCCGCCACCCCCACCCCCGCCACCGCCGGAACTGGGCGGCGGGGTCGGTGGCGTCGGGGTTGGCGCCGGCGTAACCGGCGCCGGAGGGGTCGCGGTGGGATCAAGCGAGATCACCGTGACCGAGTAAGGTGCAAACGAGGCCGAGAAGGTCGCGCCAGAGATGGCCATGGTGGTGCTGGCGATGTCGGTCGAGCCGGTGCCGGTCTGCACCGCGGTGTCCTGGGTTTTGCCGTAGGAATGGACGTAGGCTGCCGCCGGTGGCGTGTAACCGGCCACGGCGATGCTCGCGCTGAGCGTGGTGGAGGGGTCCTTGTTGATCACGAGCAGGTTCAGCGGACCCTCGATGCTCTTGACGGCAAACACCGTGAGCAGGCTGTTGTTGCTGGTCGCCGTCACCACGGTATCACGGCCGCGGGCAAACTTCGCCAGCAGCTTCATCACATAATAAACGGGATAGGGTTCGTAATAGATCGACGCGGAACCGCCGGACGGAGGGGTCGAGAGAATGCCGTAGTCACCGTAGTTGCGCCAGCCGTAGAGCGAGGCGCTGTTGTTGTTGCCCGTATCCCGGCCGTTCCGCAGATCCCACCACAGCAGGGCATTGATCTCGGTCTGCAGGATATGGCCGACGCTATCGGCGTGAAACAGCCCGTTGACCAGGCTCGTGGTCTGCTTGCCCGGCTTGGCGTAAACGGAATTATTCTCCGTCACGAGGATCTCGACCTTGGCGGCCTCGGTGGCGCCAAGATGGGTGATGAGCTGCTGGCGCAGGTCGGCGGCATCGTCCGGCCAGGTCTTGGCCTTTTGGAGCAGATTGGCATCGTTCTCAAAATTACCGGGAACATTATCCGCCGCCGGCGCCTGCTCGTAGCGGTGGTAGATGAGAAAATCCGGCGTGACGCCGAGCACCTTCAGTCGGGAGAGCATAACGGAGGTCCAATTTTTGTAGGAAGCGTTCTCCCGGGTGGTGACCGCCACGACGCCAATCTTGATCGTCGGGTCCACCGCCTTCATCTTGGAAATATAATCCTTGGCCCGGTTGGCATACGTGGTCGGGTCGTTCTTCACCGCCTGCTCGTCGGTTTCCCACGTGCCGTAGTTCTCGTTGCCGATCTCCCAGTACTTGATGCCGATCGCCGCCGACCGGCTGGCGCGGAGGAAGTTCATGCCGTCGTCCGTCGCCAGCGGCGAGGCGCCGCGGAGCGCGGCCCAAGTCCCGGCGTTCTGCCAGTTGTAGCCCTTGGCATCGGTGGCAATGCTGGTGGTCGCCGATGCGCTAGCGTTGGCATAAGCCACCCAGGCCGCGGCTTCCTCGGGTGTACCCGTGCCGTAATTCACGGTGACCATGGCCTGGGCGTTGAGCCCGGTGATGAGGTCGGCATACTTGTTAAAGCCGGACGCCCAGGTCCAGGTGTTGGCCAGGGTCGTGTTGGTCCGCCAATGGTATTCGTCGGAGAGCGAACCGCCCGGCACCCGGATCGCACGGAGATCAGCCGCCTGCAGGAGGGAGATGGTCTGGGTGCTGCCGGCCTGCGGATCCCACAAGGTCGCATTCAGGCCGAAGACCCGCTCATCGACCGTGCGGACCGCGCTGGCGGCGTTGACGCTCACGCTGACCGTCTGCGCCAGGACGGCGACAGGCAGAAGCAGCGAAAGCAGGGTTGCAGATCCAAAGGACAGGAGACGAGCGTTCATGGGGTAGAAAATAGCGAGCGAGTAACAACCATACTATATATCGGGTCACGGCAATTCGCCATGAGTTGTATGCCCCAACCCATGAGAAAGTTTGTCGTCCCTGACCACCCCGTGTCAACCGGAGGCAAAAAGCGCACCGGGGCGATTTTTGAATCCAAACGCCCCGCTGACGACACTCACCCTTGAACCCACTCCTCCATGTCGCTACTCCACCTTCCCATGCCCACTCCCCTGCTTGCCGAAATCAATGGCGCCCATTGGATCGCCATCTCCGCCATCCTCGGCGGCCTCACGTTCACCATCCTCCTCATCATCTTTGGCCTCAAATACGTGCAGCGCCGCCAGGAACTCTGGCACGAGACCGCTCGCGTCGCCTTGGAAAAGGGCCAGCCGCTGCCCCCGCTGCCGGCGGACATGCGCCACGAGAAACATCCCAAGCAGCACAGCGATCTCCGCACGGGCTTGATCATGGTCGCGACCGGCGGCGGTCTCTACCTCTTCTTCTACACCTTTCTCCCGGCCCTGCGGTTCGTCGCGGCCATTCCGGGCTTCATCGGCATCGGGCTGCTGTTTTTCGCCGGCATCGATGCCTTGGTTACCCCCAAAGACCAGCCCCCCGCCGACCGACCCCCGCAATCGTGACCGACCCCGAGTTGATCGCCCGCGCGCTCGTCTCCGACGAGCACGCCGCGTTCGGGGAGCTGGTCCGCCGTCACCAGTCCGCCGTGCGCCACTTCCTCCGCCACCTGACGGCGGGCGATCATGCGCTGGCCGACGACCTGGCGCAGGAAACTTTCCTCCAGGCCTGGCGCGGACTCGCGGGCTTTCGCGGCGCCTCCAGTTTTCCCACCTGGCTGCTCGGCATCGCGCACAACCACTGGCGCAATGCTCGCCGCCGGCCGCGCACCGTGCCGGTCGAGCCGGAGCACCTCGCTGCGCTGGACCCGGTGCCCTCCGCGGCGCCGTTGAGCGATCTCAGGCACAACCTTGGCCGCGCCCTGTGCTCGCTCGCCGCCGAGGAGCAGACCGCCCTCCACCTGTGCTATCAACAGGGTCTTTCCCACTCCGAGATCGCCGACATCCTCCAATGGCCCCTCGGCACCGTCAAAACCCACCTCAACCGCGGCAAGGACAAGCTCCGCCCGCTCCTCGCGTCATGGAACCCAACGACCTGAAGCCCACTCCTCCCGACGACACCCAGCTCGAAGCTTGGCTCCGCACCAGCACCGCGCTGCCTCCCCTGCCCGACGACGGCTTCATGCAACGCGTGCTCACTGCCCTGCCGCCCGCGCAGCGAGCCACCCGACGGATGTGGTTCTGCTCCGGCGGTGCCGTGGTGGGGATCGTGATCGCCGCCTTCGGGGCCGTCACCTCGGGCAACCTCCCCGCCAACCTCCCTGCGCTTGAAGATACGATCATGACGGCGCTCACACAACTGTCTGTCCCGGCTTTCGGGCTGGCTCTGGGCATCACGCTCCTGTCCCTGTGGTTCGCTTTCCGCGACCGGCTGCAGCTGGGGTTGCGACTGTGAGACAAAAAAGGCCGGTTCCTCGGGGGAACCGGCCTGAAAACCAGCGAAGCTCTTAGGCCACGCGCTCGACAACGAGCGGCGGCGGGATCGGCCGCTTTGGGGCGAGACGGTAGGCGTCCTTGAAGTAATTGAGCGCCTGCTCGAGCTTCGCCTCGTCGTTGTAATGGATCATCATCAGCGGCTCGCCCTGCTTGACCTGTGTCCCGACCTTCTTGATCTCCGAGACGCCGACGGCGTAATCGATCTTGTTGTGGTGGGCGGCGTCCTTGCCGGCGCCGAGGAGTGAGACGCCCTTGGCGATCATGGCGGCATTGATCGTGTGCACGTAGCCGCGCTTCGGGGCGGGCAGCTTGCGGATGTGCTTCGCCGTCGGGAATTTTTCCGGGTGGTCGATGTAGGAGACGTCGCCGCCCTGGGCCTTGATCATGTCCTTGAACTTCTCGAGGGCGGAACCATCGGTCAGGTGGCGCTGCACGGTCTGTTTGGCCGAGAGCGTGGAGCCGGCAACGCCGGCGAGGCGGACGATCTCCATGCCGAGCTTGAGCACGAGTTCCTTCATGTCCTCGGGACCCTCGCCCTTGAGGAGCGCGATGGCCTCCTTGATCTCGAGCGCGGTGCCGACGGTGTCGCCGAGCGGCTGGTTCATGTCGGTGACGAGCGCGACGCAGCGGCGCTTCATGGAGCGACCGACGCGGGTCATCGAGCGGGCGAGCTGCTTGGCCTGCTCGAGATCCTTGATGAAGGACCCGTTGCCCCACTTGACGTCGATGACGAGGCCCTCGGCACCCTCGGCGAGCTTCTTGGAGAGCACGCTGCCGGTGATGAGCGGGAGGCTCGGGATTGTGCCGGTCTCGAGGCGCAGGTCGTAGAAAATCTTGTCGGCCGGGGCGAGCTCGGGCACCTGGTCGGCGATGGCGCCGCCGACGCGGGCAAGCTGGTCTTGGAAGTGCTGGATCGACATATGGCTCTTGAAACCGGGGACGGCCGAGAGCTTTTCCAGCGTGGTGATGACGAACTCCTGCTCGACGCCACACATCATCGGGACGACGACGCCGCTGGCCATGGCAAGCGGAGCGAGGACGAGGGCGGTCTTGTCGCCGACGCCGCCGGTGGAGTACTTGTCGATCTTCGGCTTGGCGATATGGGACAAATCAATGACTTCACCGGAAAGCATCATTTCTTCGGTCAGGATCGCGGTCTCCTGCGCGGACATGTTGGCGAAGTAAATCGCCATCAACAGCGCGGCCTGCTGGTGCTGGGGCATCTCCCCGTCCAAGGTGGAGTCGATGATATAGCGGATTTCCTCCTGCGTGAATTCCTGCCCGTCGCGTTTCTTCTCAATCAATGATGTAAACGACGGTTTGATGAACCGGCGGGTGGGAATAGGACGTTTTCTCATGGAAGTCACTGTAGGTAGCGAAGGTAGGCGCCTTGCGGCGCAAAGCTCGAAAGGGCAATGGTTTTTGTCGGTTTTGTCGAGCCAAAAAACCCGGTATGACGACCTATTTGGCCATTTAGTCCCGCCTGCCACACCGACTGGGCTCCCAGCGGGGTATACCCGCGAAAATCCTTCTTGCTCAAAGCCAAGCGCAATTCCTCAATCGCGGCATGAACCTTCCGTTCGACGTCGCCGCCCACCTCGACGCCTCCCTCCGGTCCGCCGCCGCCAAGCTCGGTTTGATTGAGCGTGGTTTCGACCCGGAAGTGCGGGTGGCCGACCCGGCACACGGAGATTTCCAAGCCAACGGCGCCCTCGCCTTTGCCAAGCGCGAAAAGCAGAACCCCCGCGCCGTGGCCCAACAGATCGTCGATCCACTCGGCGAGTTGCGGGAGTTTTTTGACATTTCGCTGGCCGGACCCGGATTCATCAACTTCCGCCTCAAGCCGGCCGCCCTGCTCGCCTGGCTCCAAAGCTACGATTCCGAGGATCACTTGCGGGCTGGCGCGGCCAGCGCCCACTCCGGCCAGACTTGGGTCGTGGACTACTCTTCGCCCAACACGGCCAAGCAGATGCACGTCGGCCATCTCCGCTCCGCCGTCATTGGTGAGGCGATCTGCCGGCTCCTCGCCTTCACCGGCGCCAAGGTGATCCGCGACAACCATCTCGGCGACTGGGGCACGCAGTTCGGCAAACTCATCTACGGTTACAAGCGCTGGGTCGACGATGAGGCGCTCCTGTCCGAACCCATTGAGGAACTCGAACGCCTCTACAAACTCGGCCATGCCGCCACACCCGACGGATCCCCGGAGCTGGAGGAAGCCCGCCGCGAACTCGTTCTGCTTCAGTCGGGTGACCCCAAGAGCGTCGCGCTCTGGAAAAAATTCTCCGACGTCAGCCTTGCCGCTTTCGAGCAGATATATAGCCGGCTCGGCATCCACTTCGACCACAACCTCGGCGAGTCGTTCTACAACGACAAGGTCGAGCGTGTCTACCGCGAGCTGACCGAGACCGGCCTCGCGCAGGTCAGCGAGGGCGCGCTCGTTGTCTTCCACCCCGAGCACCCGCGGTTCGCCAAGCAGCCCTTTCTCATTCGCAAGGCCGACGGCGCCAGCAATTACGCCTCGACCGACCTCGCCACCGCGCTCTACCGCACCGAGCACTTCAAGGCCGACGGCATCGTCGTCGTCACCGACTTCCGCCAGGCCGATCATTTCGAGCAACTCTACCTCACGGCCCGAAAATGGTTCGCTGCCAAAGGCTATCGTGTGCCTGCGCTGCACCACGTCACCTTCGGCGCCGTCACTGGCGAGGACGGCAAGGCGCTCAAGACCCGCGATGGCGACGTCATCAAGCTCAAGGCCCTGCTCGACGAGGCCCAGGATCGCGCCTACACCCTCGTCACGGCGAAGAGCCCCGACCTGCCCGAAGAGGAGCGCCGCGAGATCGCCCGCACCGTCGGCGTCGGCTCCGTCCAATACGCCGATCTCGCCCAGAACCGCAGCAGCAACTACGTCTTCTCGTGGGACAAGATGCTGGCACTCGACGGCAACACCGCGCCCTATCTCCTCTACGCCGTCACCCGTGTGCGCTCGATCTTCCGCAAAGCCGGGCTCGATCCCGTCAACCCACCCATCGCGGGAGCAACGCCGCCCGAGACCCCGCAGGAGCTCGTGCTGGCCCGCAAGCTCGTGCAGTTCGCCGGCGCCGTGCAACTCGCCACCGACCAGCTCCGCCCGCATTTCCTCGGCCTCTACCTCTTCGAGCTGGCCGGCGCCTACAGCGGGTTCTACGCCGCCGACAAGGTCATCGTGGACGATCCCGGCGTGCGCGCCCGCCGTCTCCTGCTCTGCCACCGCACACTGACCGTGCTTGAGACCGGCCTGCACCTCCTCGGCCTGCGCACGCTGGAAAGGATGTAATTGTAGGGCGGGATCGCTGATCCCGCCTCGAAGGTGAAAAAGTTGTCGCAGGTGGAGGGATCAGCGATCCCGCCCTACACCAATCCAATTCGCTCTTGCGGCCATTCCGCCCCCGCCCAATATCCCCGCATGGCCAACCAGGAAATTTATGTGCGCGGCGTAAATGACACCGAGGCCCGCGGCCCCTTCACACTGGAGCAGCTCGTCTCGCTGGTGGAGGCCGGCCAGGTCACCGCCGAGACCTACTATTACGACGCCACGACCGAGCAGTGGCTCCTTATCTCCGGCAACGGCGAGATGAAATCCGTTCTCTGGCCCGAGAAGAAACGCATGGGCTTCAAGCACAAGGAATTCAAGGTCGTCAACGAGGAGAAGACCGACAGCGCCCCACCCATCACCGTCCAGGATTTCCTCAACGCCGCCGAGGGCAAGACCGACGAGACCAAGGGCAAGAAGGACAAGAGTGTCATCATGATGTCGGCCGCCATCTGGGGCACCCGCTCCGCCGCCATCATCTCACTCGCCAGTGCTGTCGCGCTCGTCCTGCCCGGCATCGACGCCCTCACGGCCATGGATTTCAACAAGATCCTGCAATTCCCGGGTATCTTCCTCGGGATTGTCGACGCGGTCATCGGGCTCCTCCTGCTGCTCGGGGTGATCAGCATCTATCCCTTCGTGCGGTTCCGCGCCGTGTTCGGACTGGGTTTTCTCGGCTTCCTGTTCATGACCCAGGACCAGCTCACGCCCATGATTGCCGTCGCGGCCGGCTCGGCCGGCCTCTATTTCTGCACGATTTTCCTGAGCTACATCCCGCTCGCCGTCGCCGCCCTGCTCGGCCTCGGCGGCATGGCGATGCTCGCGACGATGTCTTACAGCTGAACGCGGCCCGGCGCTGCCCCGCCCCATGCCGCCCGCCGCCCTGCTCCCCCGCCTGCGCCGGTTGTGGGAGGAGGATATCTGGACCGCCAGCCTCAACCGTGAGCGCACGCTTAAGAACCGGGGCTTCGCCCTGCTCCGCGTCGCGTCCATCACCTGGTCGAGCCTCAATGAACTGAAGATCGCCAGCCGGGCCGGCGCCCTGAGCTACAGCTCGCTGCTCGGCCTCGGCCCGCTGGTCGCCATCGCGGTGCTGATCTCGGGTTTCGCCCTGGGCAACCGCGACCCGGCCATCATGGCCAAAAGCGTGAGCAACATCATCGGATTCATCGTCCCCCAGGTCGCCCAGTATGACCAGACGGATTCCGCCGCCGGGTCCGAGATGCTCCCGGTCACGGTCGTAAGCCTGAATGGCGCAGTGGTCCCGCCTTCCGACCCGATGCTGGTCAAGCTCATCAACCAGTTCATCACGAGCAGCCGCTCCGGCGCGGCGGGCATCCTCGGGGTGTTCACTCTGCTGGTCATCGTGCTCCAGCTCTTCACGAGCATTGAGAACACCTTCAACGACATCTGGGGCGTCCGCCGCGGCCGCAGCTGGCTGACCCGCGTCATCTATTACTGGACCACCGTCACCCTCGGCGCCGTGCTGTTCTTCGCCTCGATCACACTGCTTTCCGCCAGCGCGTTCATCAACGTCTTCAAGAACCTGGTCGACCAGCTGCCGCTCGGTGAACAACTGGTCAGCCTCGTCACCTGGCTGCTCCCCTCCTCCTCGTTCATCCTGCTCCTGCTGCTGCTCACGCTCTTCTACCGCACCGTGCCCAACACCCGCGTGCTCTGGCGCGCCGCGCTCATCGGCGCGCTGATCGTCACCGGCCTGCTCTTCCTCAACAACTACCTCGCTTTCCTCTATTTCAAGGGCGTGCTCCGCACCAAGAGCCTCTATGGTTCCGTCGGCCTGGTGCCCATCCTGATGGGCGGGCTCTACGTCTTCTGGCTCTTCGTGCTCATCGGCGGCCAGATCACCTACGCGATCCAGAACGTCCGCTACCGCAGCAGCCAGACCGCCTGGCACAGCCTCAACCACGCCACGCGCGAAGGCATGTCCCTTGTCGTGCTCCTGCTCATCGCCCGCCGCTTCAAGGTCGCCGCGCCGGCCTACTCGGTCACCGAGCTCTCCCAGCTCATCCGGGTTCCCTCCCAGATCCTCAACGAGTCCCTCAACCGCCTCTGTGATGTCCGGCTGATCGAGGAACTGCCGCCCGCCGAGGGGGCCGATCCCAACGACCACCGCTACCATCCGGCCCGACCGCTCGACCAGGTCACGCTCGCCGACTTCCGCACCCTGTTCGAAAACTACGGCGAAACTCCCAGCGGCGGCCTGCTCGATCACGTCGATCCCATCCTGGCTTACTATCACGACAAGCTCGCGGCCTGCCTCCCCGCCACCCTCGGCGACAAGACCCTCGACCAGCTGATCACCGAGCAGCAGCCGAGCGACACCTACGCGCCGTTCCCGGTGGAGAAGAAAGCCAAACGCTGAGGCCGCGCGGTTAACGCAATCCGTAGCGCTCGGGCTTGAACCCCCGGGCGCGGACGGCTTCCGCCAACGCCAACAGGTCGATCGCATCGCCCGGCTTCAGGCCATGCTGGCGGTACCAGCCCTGGTTCATCTCCAGCGCGAACTGCCGGATGCCGAGCGATTGCACGGGACGTTCGTCGTGCGGATACATCGGATAAACTTCCTTCAGTTTCCCGTCGGAATCGAAGAACCCGATATCTTGCGGGAACTCGCAGTTCCGCATCCAGAAACTCATCTGCTGCGGCCGGTCATAGAGGAAGATCATCCCCTCGTCCGCGCCCATGCTCTTGCGGAACATCAGGCCCTTCTGCTCCTCGGCGGGCGTGATCGCCAGCTGCATTTGCACGACCTGTCCGCCCACCTTGATCGGGAAGCGGTCCTCCACCGTCTTGAACTCGACGGACTTCTTCTCGGTATTGCCGCAGGCGGCGAACAACGCGAACACTGCAAAGGCGCCCAACGGGAGGAAACGGCGGCGGGAAAACATTTTTGCGTTTTTGACAGGCTTCGTGGTCAATGTCCGCAACAAATTATTCCCCGCTTGAAAACACCGCCCCCGCTTCTCTACGCCGACACGCACCGCAGTGCCGATATGCTCTACTTCGGCCGCGTCGAGGTGCACGATCCCTTTATCGCCTTCGGCGCCAGGGGGAGAAAAATCACCGTCCAAAGCGCCCTGGAGTTCGGCCGGGTGAAAAAGACCGGGGACTTCGACACCGTGCTGCCGCTCGAGGCGTGCCGGATCCGCGCCAAGGCCCGCCACCATGGCAAGGCCGGTCCCGCCGAGATCATCGCCACCCTCGCCCGGGAGCACGACATCCGCCGCTTTCGCGTGGCCGACGACTTCCCCGCCCAGCTTTACGTCAAGCTGACCAAGCTCGGGCTGAAACTGGAATTCGCCGACGGCCTCCTGTTTCCCGAGCGCGAGATCAAGTCGGCCCGCGAGGCGGAGTGCATCCGCGAGGGCAACCGGTTGTGCTCGGTCGGCTTCACCGTCGCCGAGCAGATCCTCCGCACCGCCCGCATCAAGGGCCGTACGCTGGTTCACCGCGGCAAAGTGCTCACGTCCGAGCGCCTGCGCTTCTCCCTCGAGACCGCCATCCACGAACAGGGCGGCAACCCGCAGAATACGATCGTCGCCGGCGGCGACCAGGCCTGCGACCCGCACGAACGCGGCTCGGGCCCGCTGCGGCCGCACGAGCTGATCATCATCGACATTTTCCCGCGCGTCACGGCCACCGGTTATTTTGGCGACATGACCCGTACCTACCTGAAGGGCCGGCCCCGCGAAGTGCAGCGCCGGATGGTCGCCACCGTCCGCGAGGCGCAGCAGCGCGCCCTCAAGGCTATCCGCGCCGGCATCGACGGCCGCAAAGTACATGGTGCCGTGACCGAATGCTTCGAGGAAGCGGGCTACGAAACGCGCCACGGCAAGAACGGCTCCGTGGGCTTCATCCATGGCACCGGGCATGGGCTCGGGCTTGCCGTACACGACCCCGGCCGCATCTCCCCCGCCGTCGCCACGCCGCTCAAGCTCGGTTCCGTGCTCACGGTCGAACCGGGCCTGTATTATCCCGGACTCGGCGGCTGCCGCTGGGAGGACGTCGTACAGGTGACCAAGGGTCCGGCCAGGATGCTCTCGCGTCATCCCTACCGATGGGAGATTCGCTGAGCCATGCCCGAGCTGGCCGAAGTCGAGTTCTTCCGCAAACGCTGGAGCGCCGGGCACGGTTCCAGGGTGCTCGCCGTGCGGTTGCACGAGGGAAAGAAACTTTTCCGTAGCTGCGATACCACCGCACTCAAGCGTCAGCTGGCCAGCGCCCGGCTGCTTGATTCGGAAACAGCGGCAAAGCAGATGTTGTTTCATTTCAGCGGCGATCATTGGCTGGGCATCCACCTCGGCATGAGCGGTGAACTCCGCGTCGAGCCGCCCACCTACACGGCGACCAAACACGACCACTTCATTCTCGTGCAAAAGCAGCGTCAGCTCGTCTTCAACGATCCGCGCATGTTCGGTGGCGTGCTCTTTCACCACGGCAAGACGGCCCCCGCGTGGTGGTCCAGGATCGCCCCGGCGATTCTCTCCCCGGTTTTCACCGCCGGGGCGGTGGCGGCGTTTCTCCGGCGCCGCGCCCGCGCACCGGTCAAGGCCGTGCTGCTCATGCAGGAGCGGTTCCCCGGCGTCGGCAACTGGATGGCCGACGAAATCCTCTGGCGCGCGGCCATCCACCCGAAGCGGCTGGCTGGCTCGCTGAAGGCGGCCGAAGTGCGCACCCTGCACCGCGAGTGCCGCCGGGTCTGCCGCCTCGCCCTCGACACGATTGCAGGCAAAGGCCGCTACCTTCCGCCCAATCTCAACGCGCACATCCCAAAATCGTGGCTTTTCTGGCACCGCTGGGAGGACGGCGGACGCTGCCCGCGCACCAAGCGACCCCTCGTCCGGCAGGAAGTCGGCGGCCGCACAACGTGCTGGTCGCCCGCCCGGCAGAAGTGGCACTGAGCTCATTTCTCGACCAGACGGGTACGTATCGTATCCAGCAACCGCCGGACTGCTTCCGGCCGGCGATCCACATGTCCGCCTTCGGTCCAGATCAATTCCTTGGGTGCTGCCGCAGCGTGGTGCAACCGTTCCACGAGATGAGATGGCAGCCGACGATCCGCCCGGGCCCCGATGATGATCACCGGTCGCGGGGCAATATGCGGCGTCCAGTATTCCGCCTCCAAGGTCGGACCGTGGGCCAGCAGATAAACCAGCCCGCCCGTGAGCCGGCGTAGCCATTCTTTTTTCACCTTGGTTTGTAGGTTGTGCTCAATCCATTCGCGGTTGCCGGCCCCGCCGTGGATGAGCCACACGCGCCCGAACCGCGGTTCCAATGCTCCCGCCACCGCCGCAAACGGCACCCCGAGGCTCACGCCGACCAGTTCCACGCTGGCCGGATCCACCCAAGGTTGGGCCAACAGCCAGTCGAGTGCCAGCAACACTGCCGGCGGTGTGTCCAACAGGGCGCGCCGCGCCGCGGGGATGGTCGCGAGGGATTGCCGCCAACCGCGTGGCCGATCCGGTCCGTCATAGGGATAATCCAGTGCCGCCACGACGAACGGACCCGGCCCACCGAGCAAATCCACGGCATCGCGCCCGGTCCGATGCCCGCCAAGCAGCAGCACCACGGGTCGGCGGACCGCGTCGCCGCCAGGACGTAGGACACGCAAGTCAACTTTCAGGCCATTGTTCCCGCGTACCCTCACCGCCTGACTCACAAACCCACCCGCTTCGACGCGCACCGGTTCCATCGTAAAGGAGAGCATCGCCGCCCGCTTGGCCGCGAAATACCCATATTTGGGCCGTGCCTGCAACGCCAGCCAGCCAGCCGCCACCAGGAACAGCAACAGTAACACTCCTCCCATCCATCGCCTCCAGCGCGGTCGTGATCGCTTGGGGAGGGAGTTCATGACTGCAATCGGCCGGAGTAACGGCCTGAGCCGCTTTATGGCGTCGACGTCACTCACGGCCATCCTTTTCTTGTCCGGGATGGGTGCCGCCAAACAACGCCTCGACGAACTGCTGGTGGCCCGCGGGCTGGCGCCCAGCCGTGCGCAGGCCAAGGCCTTGATCATGTCCGGCCGCGTCCGTCACCGCACCGACCGGCTCGACAAGCCCGGCAAGGAATTCCCCGCCGACTTCGAACTCAGCGTCGACCAGCCGCCGCGCTTCGTCAGCCGCGGGGGCGAGAAGCTCACCGCCTATCTGGAGAAATTCCCCGTCGGGCTCACCGGCGCGCACCTGCTCGACGTCGGCGCCTCGACGGGCGGCTTCACCGACTGCGCCCTGCAGGCCGGGGCCGCCTCCGCCACCTGCGTGGATGTCGGCCACGGCCAGTTGCACGAGAAGCTCCGGCGCGACTCGCGCGTGACCAACCTCGAAAAACTCAACGCCCGCCACCTCAAGCCCGGCGACCTGCCCCGCGCCAGCTATGACGCCGTCGTCATGGACGTGTCGTTCATCTCGCTCAAAAGCATCCTGCCCGCCGTATGGCCGTTTCTTCGCGCGGGCGGGACACTTGTCGCATTGGTGAAGCCCCAGTTCGAGGCCGGCAAGGCCGAGGTGGACAAAGGCCAGGGCATCATCCGCGACGATGCCGTCCGCCAGCGCGTGCTGGCCGAGGTGCGGGATTTCGCGTTGCGCGAACTGCCCGGGGCCAAGGTGCACGGCGAGATGGAGTGCCCGGTGCACGGGGCCGACGGCAACCGGGAGTTTCTGCTGGGTTTGACCAAGGCAACCTCCCGCGGATGACGCGGAAGACCGCGGATTGAGATTCCAATATCCGCGTTTATCCGCGTAATCAGCGGAGAATCTCAATGCCCCCCATCCGCAGACTCGCCTTTGTCGTCAACACCGAGAAACCCGGCGCGGCCAAGCTGGCCCGCGAACTCATCGCCAGTGCCCGCACGGTCGGGGTCCGCCGGATCAAGAGCCATCCGGCCCGCCAGCTGCCCAAGGACTACTTCAAGGGCAGCGATGCCGGCTGCATCATCGGCGGCGACGGCACCCTGCTTGGCGCCGTGCGCGAGGCGGCCCAGGCCGGCATCCCGCTCATCGGCGTCAACCAGGGCAGCCTCGGCTACCTGACCAGTTTCTCCCCCGAGGAGGCCCGCGCCTGCTTCGGCGAGGTCCTGCTCGGCAGCTACCGGGTCGCCCAGCGCACCCTGCTGGAGTGTCGCACCGGCCCGCGCCGCCGCGACCTCGCCCTCAACGACGTGCTCATCAAGGCCGAGGTCAACTCGGAGCTGGTCCGCCTTGAGGTGCGCGCCGACGGCGAACTCGTCACCGACTACCTTTGCGACGGTCTCGTGCTCTCCACGCCCACGGGGTCGACCGCCTACAATCTTTCCGCCGGTGGCCCGATCATCCACCCGGCGGCACGTGTGATCGCCATGACCCCAATCTGCCCGCACACGCTGAGCAACCGCACGATCGTCTTTGATGACAGCGTGAAGCTCAGCGTCCGCAGCAGCTCCACCGGTTCGCGGCTGCTCGTCGCGCTCGACGGCCAGCGCAACCGCGAGGTCGTCAAGGGTTCGGCGATCGACGTCACCATCGCGAAGCGCCGGCTCGGGCTCGTGCAGCGTCGCGACTATTCCCACTTCGGGGTCATGCGCGCCAAGCTCAAGTGGAGCGGCGGCCTGACTGATAAGAAGTAGGAGCGGCTTAATCCCACTCCACCCAATCGGGAGCACACCCTCATCGACCGGGCTAAAGCAAAAACCCGGGGAGGCTTCCCGGGTTTGCGTCGGTCCAAGCTGGACGGGTCTATTTTTTCTCCGCTTCCTTGGCCGCTTTCTTCGCAGCCCGTTCCGCCTTGGCCGCCTCGGATGCCGCCTGTTCGTCGGCTTTCTTCCTGGCCAGTTCGGCGTCGTCCAGTTTGCCGTCCTTGTTGGCGTCGTATTTCGCGAGATTCGCCTCGCGCGTTTCCTTCGACTTGGCCTTGGCCGCTTCCTTCGCAGCGGCCGTTTCCTCGTCGTTCAGCTTGCCGTCCTTGTCGGCGTCATATTTTTGCTGGTTCTTGGTCAGTGGTTTTTCCTTGGCCGTCTCCTCCGCGCGAAGCGCGAGGGTGAGCGGAGCAACGAGCATAGCGAGCGCCAGCATCGCCGGCGCGAGATAAGATAAACGTAATGTTTTCATAACCCGGTGAAGATACCGAACCGGGAAATTGCGGCGGAACGGCGGCGTCCGCCTATTATCAGGCGGTCGCGTTAGGGTCTGACCACCAGCTGCACCCGCTGAGATGAATTGAAATGTCGCAGGGCGAAAGCCCTAATGCTTTTGAGTGTGACGGCGTCGACGCGGGCGTCGTAGGTCCGCCAGTCATTGACTGGCAGGCCGTAGACGGAATTCAACGCCGACTGCATGGCCCGGGCGGAATTGGTCTGCATTCCCATCCGCTTGCCGGCCTTGAGCCGGACCTGGCAGCGGGAAAGTTCCTCCGCGGTCACCCCACCCTCGCGGACGCGTTTGATTTCCAGCTCCAATTCCTCGATCACCTCGGCGTAGCGCTGGGGGCTGGTGCCGGCGTAGAAATAAAACATGCCCGTCTGCAGGCCGACGATGCGGCTGGAGCGCACGAAATAGGCCAGGCTCTTCTGCTCGCGCACGCGCTCGAACAAGTGCGAGGACATGCCGCTGAACAACTCGTCCGCCACCTCGCTCACCATGTAGTCGGCGGAGAGCAGGCCGGGCCCCGGGAAAGCCTGGAACACGATCGCCTGCTGGCGGGGCTGGATCTCGGTGAAATCACCCGTCTCGACCGCCAGCCGGCCCTGGGAGGTGGGCGCCGCGCCCTTCGGCAGTTTTGCGAGGAACGCCTTCAGCCTGGGTGCGAGTTTCTTCGGGTCAAAATCGCCGGCGACCGCCAGCACGGCATTGCCCGAGACGACGAGCCGCTGGTGCAGCGCCTTCAGGTCGGCGACCGAGATGGCCTTCAATCCCTCTTCGTCGCCGCCGGTCTCAATGGCGAAGGGGTGGCCGGCAAAGAATTTCTCGCGCAGTTTCTTGCGCCCAACCGTGACCACGTCGTCGAGGCTTTCCTTGAGCGCGGCCAAGGACGACTCGCGCTCAATCTCCAGCCGGGCCGGTTTGAAAGCCGGCCGCAGCGTGGCATCGGCGATCAACTCCAGCGCCAGGTCCGTGTCGCCGGGCAGCACCTCCGCACTGAGCCCGAAGCTGTTGTTGCCTGAGAATTCATGAAACGAGCCGCCCACGGTTTCGATGGCGCGGGCCACCTCCTCGGCCGAGCGCCGGGCGGTGTCCTTGGCCAGCAGGGAGGCCATGAGGGCATTGAGCCCGCGCCGGCCCGCCGGCTCAAACATCGCCCCGCCGGCAAAGGCCAGGCGCAGGTGCAGGTTGGGCAGGTGGTGGTTGGGCTGCAGGAGCAGCCGCGCGCCGTTGGGCAGCGTGATCTCCTCAAAGTCGAGGGAGGAGGCCGATGAGGCGGCGGCCGCCGCGACAGCCGGGAGCGAGCTGGCGGGATTCGACGACACCACGGTCAATCGCTCCGGCACCAGGTAGGTGTGCATCACCTTTTTCAATTTCGCCGGGGTGAGGGCGAAGAGTCGCCGGAAATACTCGCGGGTGTAGTTGATGTCGCCCACGACGACCTCGCCGGCGCCAAGCCGCGAGGCCTGGCCCGACATGGTCTTGCGCATGTTGATCTCGGAGGTCACCGCCTGGCGCACCGCCTTGGCCAGTGCGACGGCGCTGACGCCCTTCGCAGCGATGCGGGCGAGTTCGCGCAGGATCGCCTGCTCGGCAGCGACGCGCTTGTCGGGATCGGCGAGGTAGGAAATGTAGAACAGGCCGCTTGTACCGGGGCCCCATGACATCGCATCGATGCTGTGCACCAACCGGGCCTTTTCACGAATCGATTGCCAGAGGAACGAACTGTCGCCGTGACCGAGCACCATCGCGAGCATGTCGAGTGCAGGAGTGTCGGGGTGCGCGAGACCGGGAATCTGCCAGCCGAGGCCGGCGCGGGAGACCTGCACGTCTTCGTGCATGTGCTGGTCGCGACGGGAAAGCTGGGTGGATTCGTCGGGCACCAGCACCGGGGCAAGGCGGACGCGCGGGGCCTTGCCGAAATGCTCGGCGATGGCCGTGCGGGTGGCGGCCGGGTCGAAGTCACCGACGATCACGACCACGAGATTGTTGGGCACATAGCGGGCGCGATAATAGGCCAGCAGGTCGTCGCGGGTGACGGCGGCAAAGACATCGCGGTGGCCGATGATCGGCTGGCGGTAGGGATGCGTGCGGTAGGCTGTCTCGAAGAGCGCCTGTGACAGGCGCTGGTCGGGATCGTCGAGGCACATGTCGATCTCGCGCAGGATGACATCCTTTTCCTTGGCGACCTCGTCGGCCGGCAGGGTCGAGTGCAGCACAGCGTCGGCCAGCAGGTCGATGGCGACGGTTGTGTGGTTGGAGGGAAGCTCGATGTAATAGACGGTGCGGTCGAAGGTCGTGTAGGCGTTGATATAGCCGCCGTGGGCCTGGACCGTGGCCGAGATCTCGCGGCCGGCCCGGCGTTCCGTGCCCTTGAAGAGCATGTGCTCGAGGTAATGCGACAGGCCCGCTCCGAGATGTGCCCCCTCGTGGATGCTGCCGGTCTTCACCCAGACCTGCACCGAGCTGACCGGCGCGGCGGTGTCGGGTTTCAGCAGGACGGTCAGGCCGTTGGGCAGCGTGTAGCGTTCGAGGGATTCGCGCCAGAGACTTTCAAGCAGGACGAGGTCGCGCGAAGGGACGGAAGATTTCTTGGGCATTGAACGGAAAGGGCCTCAGGCCTGACCCGAGGAACCCCGCGAGCGACGGGCGCCGGCCGGCTGGAAGGGCTTCACGAAGGCCTCGTCAAAATCGTAGATGTCGGCGAAATCCTCGCGCCGGTCGCTTTCCGTTTTGCTGAAGACATTATACTCGATGAGATTGAAAACGATGTCACCGAAGTCGGAGCAGCGCCGGATGCCCCAGGTGTTCAGCAGGGTCTTGGTGAGCGGGCCGAACTGCTCGAGCGCGTAATCCCGGATGCCGTTGAGCAACTCCGCGCCGGTAACGTGTTGCGATTTACCGGTGCGCTCTGGCTGCTTGCGCTTCAATTCCTTGACCGTGTGGTCCAGGGCCTGTCGGACGAAATCGTAGGCTTTGCGGTCAAAACGGGAGTCCTCCTTGCAAATCAGGCCGACGATTTCGGAAAATTCGAGATCTTGCATGTAAAAGTAAACCCTTAGCTAGCACAGCAGTCCGCAGGCCGCAACCTCGCAGCCAAACCGGCCAACCATTCTGTTTTTACAATTGAGACCCATGTCAATTTTGGGCAAACTTCAACTCGCAATCCGGTCAAATTCATTCATATATACATATTCAATGATTGCAGCCACCCAGTCCAACCATCCGTTGGCCACCGCAACCGACTTGCGTTCGGTGGAGACGTCGCTGCTTGATGCCTGCAATCGCATACGGATGGCCGGAATGCGCGTCACCAAGCCTCGCATCGCACTGGTCGAGACTCTTTTGAAATTGGACGGCCCCATCAGCATCGAGCGCATCCACCAGCAGGTCGGGACCAAGTCGTGCGATCTCGTGACCATTTACCGCTGCCTCGCAGCGTTTGAGAACCTCGGGTTGGTCCGTCGCAGCTACCTGCACAACGGCACCTGCCTCTACGAGCAGACGATCGGCAGCGCCCGCCACTACCACATTGTGTGCAAGTCCTGCGGCAAAACCGACAAGGTTGACTACAGCCTCGCCGAAGGCGTGGAGCAGCGGTTGCAGGACAAGGGCTACGCCCAGATCAGCCATGTCGTGGAATTTTTTGGCGTGTGTCAGGAATGCCAGCAGGTCGGCAAATCGGTCCGCGGCACCTCAGTCGCCATTCCGCAAGACGTCTGACCAAGTGGACCGGGATAAGTTCTAGTCGCGGTGCAGCGGCTGGACTGCCCTCACCCACTCCGCCACCGGTATACCGCCGGCCAGATGCTCGCGGCGGATGCGGTCGAATCTCTCCGGTGTCACCCCGGCATACCAAACGCCCTCGGGATAGACGACAAGCCATGGGCCCTCACTGCATTTCCGCAGGCAGGCAGCCTTGGTCCGCATCGCCGGCACGCCATGTTCCTTGAGCGCGTCCTTCAGGTGCTCCCAGGTCGCGAGGCCCTGCTCCGTCGAGCAGCAGTCCGGCCCGACACACAGGAACAGGTGATGCCGCGCCGTGGGCAGCCCCATTGCCTCAAAAGTCTTCATCCCCATGCCGCATGAATGAGGCAGGGTGCCGCCGGGAAACAATCCGATTCTGCGCACCCGGAATAGGCCCCGACCGTGCGGCCACCGTCCGCTGGAGCGGGCTTGTGCTGGCCGGGCGATCCTCCTAACAACGAATCGCCCCGCATGCTCCCATTCAGCCACATCCTTGATTTCGATGAAAGCCAGCTCCAGGAGGTGGAGCGTCGGCGCGAGCAACGGTATGTCCCCGGCCGGCCTTTTCGCCTGCAGGCCACCATCGATGTCGACGGCGAACCCCGTATCGCCCAGATCATGGACCTTTCGCCCGGTGGCGCCGGCTTGAAGGTATTCGGCCCCTCCTATCAGCGGGGGACCGAGGCGAAACTGCACCTCATGGTCGATGATGTCTGGTTGGAGTTCCGTTGCCGCATCGCCCATGTGCGGGCGATGACCGCCGGCTCCCGCCTCGGGCTCACGGCCTGTTTCGCCGATTTCGCGGAGAAAAAAGCCTACCTGCAACTGTTGCAACCCGTGGCCATCGGCAGCGTCTTCCGGCCCGTGCCCGCCGATGATATCCGCCAGTTGGATCCCGGACTGCACAAGCTCGTGTTCTCCGGCCGGCCGGGCGCCGAACTCAATGTCTGGTGCCAGGGGGATGCCTACGGCCCGCCCCAGAGTTTCCTGTGGCAACTGGACGATTACCTCGTGCGGGGTGCGCTTGGCGGGGAGGAGATGCAGATATTCTCGAGCAAATTCATGGTCGTGCCTTCGAAGAAGAATCCGGGCCCGTCCTTCCGAAAACTGTCGCCCAAGATCCGGGAGGAAATCCGCCGGCTGTTCCAATGGACCATGCTGAACCTGTCGAAGGAGGTTCCCGCGGAGATCCGGACCTTCCTGCAGGGTTTCAAGCAGTGAGTGAAGGCATCCCCGCCATCCAGCTACCGGCGCTGCTGGCTCAGCCTTTCAAGGCGATCGCGTAATTCTGCTCGGCCTGCGTCCAGTTGAGCACGTTCCAGAAGGCCGCCACGTAATCCGCCCGCCGGTTCTGGTAATGCAGGTAGTAGGCGTGCTCCCACACATCGAGGCCGATGACCGGATGCGCACCGTCGGAAAGCGGCGAATCCTGATTGGCGGTGGAAGTGATCACCAGCTTGCCACCCTTCAGCACGAGCCACGCCCAGCCGCTGCCGAAACGTTTCATCGCCGCGTCGGCAAACTGTTTCTTGAACTCATCCATCGAGCCAAAGGCACCCGCGATGGCGACCGGCAGCTGTCCGATGGACGCACCGGTGTTCGGCGCGATGACTTTCCAGAAAAACGCATGGTTCACATGCCCACCGGCATTGTTGCGGATGCCGGGGCGGATCGCCTCGGGCACCGTGGCCAGATCACGCACCAGCGCCTCGGGGCCACGGGCCAGCAGGTCGGGATGACCTTCGAGGAGCTTCTTCGCATTGGTAATGTAGGCCTGATGATGCTTCGTGTGATGAATCTCCATCGTGCGGGCGTCGATGTGCGGCTCGAGCGCACCATAGGCAAACGACAGTGCGGGCAGATCCCAACCGAGGGCAGCCGGGGCGGGTTCCGCGGCCACGGCTTGGTTCAAGCCGAACCCGGTGGCAGCAACCGCCGTACCCAGGATTTTCAATGCATCGCGTCGCGACAGGAAGGTAGGATCGCTGGGGTTCATGCTGTCACCATGAATGGAAAGACCACGGACGCAAGGCCGGCGCGGACTGCCGCCGGGCTTGTAATGGAGGCCTGACGGGATTAGCAAATTCCCATGCTGATCTTCCGGCGCATTTTTAACTTTGAGAAAGCGAAGGTGGAGCAGCTGGAAAAGCGCCTCAACCAGCGGTATGCGCCCGGTCCGGCTTTTCCGCTCCAAGCCACGCTGCGCCTCGCCGGGCGGAATTGCGCCGCAAAAATCCAGGATATCTCCAGCACCGGCATCGGGGTGCTGGTTGACCGTGACACCGACCTGGCCGCCGGCCAGTTTGTCCGCCTCGATCTCCTGCTCGGCCAGCACCGGCTGGAAATCGACGCGCGGCTCATGCACCTGAAACCCCGGGAAGACGGTGCTTACCTCGGCCTCGGGCTGAAATTCGGCGAATTCGAATTACAGAAGACCTACCTGCAACTCATGCAGCCCGTCGTCATCGGCCGGTCGCTCCAGTTGATGGCTGCGGACCGCATCATCCAGGATGATCCCCGGTTCTTCAAACGGGTCTATATCGGTGAAACGGACTCCGTGCTCACCGTGCGCTCGGAGCAGGTACCAGGCAACCCGATGGACAGTTTCGAATTCCGGATGCTCGATTATTTCTGCCGGGGCGTCATGCGGAAAGGCCAGCCCGAAGCCTTGGAATCCATGGACGTGCACGGCCTCATTGGCGGCAAACCGGTCTTCGAGTCCTCGGGCGGGCTGCACGACGAGATTCTCCAGCTCTTCCGCTGGATCCTGCCCAACCTGTCGAGTGCCGTCCCCGACGACGTCCGCGCCTTCCTGCAGCGCTTCGCGGGCTGACGCTCAGCCGATCAGTTTGCGGGTAAGCTCGTCCACGAGCTTCGGGTTGGCCTTGCCGGCGGAGGCCTTCATCACGGCACCCTTGATGGCGTTGAGGGCCTTCTCGTTGCCCGTCTTGAATTCGGCCACGGCCCGGGGGTTCGCGGCGATGGCGGCGCTCACCCATTTCTCCAGTTCGCCCGTATCAGTGGACTGCTTAAGGCCTGAACGCTCGACGATGACGTCCGGCATCTCGCCCGACTGGAACATCGTCACGAAGACCTCCTTGGCGATGGAGTTGGAGATCACGCCCGACTCCACGAGCTTCACCAGGCCGGCAATGTGCGCCGGCTGGATCTTCGACTCGGCGAGGGATAATTTCGCCGCCGCGAGCTCACGCAGCAGGTCGTTGGCAATCCAGTTACCGGCGGCCTGGGGTGCGGAGCCGAGCCTGGCCGTCGCCTCGAAGTAATCGGCCAACGCCCGCTCAGGCACGAGCACCGACGTGATCGTGTAGGGCAGTTGGTAATCCGCCATGAACCGCCGCTGGCGGTCGAAATGATGTTCGGGAATGGCAGCGCGAATGGCCGCCTTCCAGGCCTCGTCCACCTTCACGGGCATGAGGTCGGGATCTGGGAAGTAGCGGTAGTCGTGCGCCATCTCCTTGGAACGAAGCGACTGCGAGGTGCCGGTCTGGCCGTCGAAGTCGCGCGTCTCCTGCACGATGGTGCCGCCGCTTTCCTTAACGGCGATCTGCCGGCGGATCTCGTGTGCGATGCCGTCGCGGACAAACGAAATGGAGTTGAGGTTCTTCAGCTCAACCTTGGTGCCGAGCTTCGTCTCGCCCACGGGCCGGATGGAGATGTTGGCGTCGCAGCGCATCTGGCCCTTCTCCATGTCGCAGTCGGAGATGTCGCCCTGCACGAGGGCGGTGCGCAGGGAGGTCAGCAGGGCGTAGGCCTCGTCGGCACTGGCCAGTGCCGGGTCGGTCACGATCTCCATGAGCGGCGTGCCGGCCCGGTTGTAGTCGACGAGCGAGTCACTGGCACCGTGGTTGAGCTTGCCTACATCCTCCTCGAGGTGGATGCGGGTGAGCGGGATCTTCTTGTGCTCGCCCATGATGTTGCGGGCCGCACCGGGCAGCTCGATCTCGACCGCACCACCGACGCAGATGGGCTGGTCGTATTGGGAAATCTGGTAGTTCTTCGGCGAGTCCGGATAGAAGTAGTTTTTCCGGTCCCATTTGCAGACGGCGGCAATCTCGCAGCCAAGGATGAGACCGGCCTTGATGATCTTGTCCAGGGCCTCCTTGTTCATCACCGGCAGCGCGCCGGGCAGTGCGAGCACGACGGGGTCGACGAGCGTGTTCTCCGGCTCGCCGTAACCGGCGGCGACGCGGGTGAACATCTTCGATGCCGTGCGGAGCTGCACGTGAACCTCCAAGCCGATGACTGCCTCGTATTTCATGACAGTAAAGGGTGCTTGGTGTGCCAGGCATGCGCCCTCTCGTAGTGCCGGGCGATGGCCAGCAGGCCGGCCTCGTCGAACGGCCGGCCGATCATTTGCAGGCCAATGGGCAGGCCACCGCCGGTGAAACCGCAGGGCACCGAGATGCCCGGCAGCCCGGCGAGGTTCACGCTGATGGTGTAGATGTCGGTGAGGTACATTGCGAGCGGGTCGGAGGACTTCTCCCCGAGCTTGAAGGCCGCCGTCGGCGAGGTCGGCGACAGCAGCGCGTCGCAGTCGCGCAGCACGGTGGTGAACTCGTTGCGGATGAGCGAGCGGACCTTCTGGGCACGCAGGTAGTAGGCGTCGTAGTAGCCGCTGCTGAGCACGTGCGTACCGAGGATGATGCGGCGCTTCACCTCGTCGCCGAAGCCCTCGGCCCGCGACTGGAAGTAGAGGTCGACCGCGTCCTTCGCCTTGGTTGAGCGGTGGCCGTAACGCACGCCATCGTAGCGGGCGAGGTTCGACGAGGCCTCGGCGGTGGCAATGAGGTAGTAGACCGCGATGGCGTACTCGGCCGCCAGCGGCAGCGAGACCTCGCGGATTTCGCAGCCGGCCTTGCGGTAATGTTCGATGGCGGCCCGCACCGCCGCACCCACCTCGGGGTCGAGCCCGGCGCCGAAAAATTCCTTGGGCACGCCCAGCCGCCATGGACCCTTGCGCCGGCCGAGCTCGGCCCGGTAATCCGGCACCTCGGCCTTGAAGGAGGTCGAGTCACGCGGGTCGTGTCCTGCAATGGTGCCAAGCACGAGCGCCGCATCCTCCACCGTGCGGGCCATGGTGCCGATCTGGTCGAGCGAGGAGGCGTAGGCGGCCAGGCCGTAGCGCGAGACGAGGCCATAGGTGGGCTTCAACCCCACCACACCGCACAACGCCGCGGGCTGGCGGATGGAGCCGCCGGTGTCAGAACCGAGCGACACTGGCATTTCGCCCGCCGCCACGGCGGCGGCGGAACCGCCCGAGCTGCCACCGGGGACACGCGAAAGATCCCAGGGGTTGGCCGTCGGGCCGAAGGCGGAATTCTCGGTCGAGGAACCCATCGCAAACTCGTCCATGTTGAGCCGGCCGAAGGGAATTGCGCCCGCCGCCTTCAGCTTCTCCGTCACAGTCGCGTCGTAGGGCGAGATGAAGTCCGCGAGAATTTTGCTCGAGCAGGTGAGCGGCTGGCCGGCAACGGCGATGACATCCTTGAAGCCGACCGGAATACCGTCGAGCGGTCCCCTCGCCTGCCCGGCGGCGCGCCGCTGATCCGAGGCCTGCGCCAGGGCCAGTGCGCCGGCCTCGTCACAGGAATTAAAGGCCTTCACGCGGCCGTCGACGGCCTTGGTGCGGGCGAGGCAGGCCTGCACGAGCCCGACCGAGGAAATCTCCCCTGAGCCGAGAAGTTCCGCCAGCCGGGCGGCGGGTAGATAGATGAGATCGTCCGCCATCGGTTACTCCACGACTTTGGGCACCACGATCATATGCTGCCGCTGGGCGGGCGCGTTCCGCAGCGCCTCCTCCACCGGCAGGCCGGGGCGGGCGGTGTCCTCCTGCCAGACGTTGAACACCGGGGAAGCGTGCGCCATGGGCTCCACGCCGGCCACGTCGACCGACTTGAGCTTCTCCACGTAGTGCAGGATATCGCCCAGCTGGCGTGAGAATTTCTCCTTCTCCGCCCCGGTCAGCGCGAGGCGGGCCAGGTTGGCCAGATAATCGATATTAAGGTCGGAATTTACACTCATCGGGGCGGCGGATGCTCTTTCCAAGCAGGCGGCGGAAGGCCGGCTTGGCAATCGGCAAAAATCATCCCGGCGACCAGGCCGGGCTGCTAGCTTGACCCGCACCGCCAATCGTTATCCGCTAGGGCGTGCTTCTCTTTAAAAAGATCCTGGATTTCCAAAAGACCGAGGGTGGCCTGCTCGACAAGCGCGGGGCCAAGCGCTACCCGGTCGGGGCCAAGTTCCCCCTCAAGGCCAAAATCACCCTGCGCGCACGTGATGGCGAGGGCCGGCCGCTCCCGGCCGACAAGAGTTCCCCCATGGATTGGGGCGGCCAGATGCTCAACCTCTCCAGCAGCGGCATCAGCATCCGCCTGCATCCCGCCGCCATCGCGGCCCCTGGGGAGAGCTGCTGCGTGAAACTCGAACTCGACCACCGGCTGTTCGAACTCGACGCCACGGTGGCCAACTACCGCGTCGGCCAGCAGTATGTCAGTTGCGGGGTCGTGATCAAGTTTCCCGATGCCTACGCCCAGAAGGCCTACCTGCAACTGATGGAACCCGTCGCGATCGGCTCCACGCTGGAGCCCATCCCCGCCGCCCGGGTGAAGCAGGACGTGCCCGGACTGCACAAGGAGCAATACCACGGCGAGTCCGAGACCGTGCTCAGCATCTGGCGCGACAGCTCCGGCAAGAATCCGAAGCTGTTCGAGCTGGTGGTGCACGACTACTGCGTCCGCGGCAGCACCGAAGTGCCCGGCTTGAAAATCACCTACCGGGACGGGGCCAAGGCCGGCAAGCGTATCTCCCGCCCGGCCATCCCGGTGGCGCTCAGCGCCGACCACCAGACCGAGGTCCGGCAGCTTTCCCAGTTCGTCGTGCAGAACCTGGGCAAGGGCGTCCCCGCCGAGGTCAAGAAATTCCTGGAGCTGATCGCCGGCTGAAGCAGGCCGGCGCGGCCGCTCTCAGGCGCGCACGCTGACACTGCCGTCGGCAGCGATGCCCTGCTGGATCTTCGTGAAGACCGCATTGACCTCGTCGTCGGTAAGCGTGCGCTCGGCGGAGCGGAACGAGAGCGCGAAGGCCAGGCTCTTCTTCCCTTCCGGCAGGCCCGTGCCGCGGTAGACATCGAACACCTCGACGGCTTCCACCGCAAAGGCGCCGCCGGTCGTCGTGGTCCGCGCCACCTTGAGGAGCTGCTGGCGCACCTCCTCGGCATGACGCGAGACATCCACCACCAGCGCGAGGTCGCGCAGGGCGGAGGGGAACAGGCTGAAATTCTGGAAACGACGGCGGACCGATTCACCGGAGATTTTATCCGGCAAGATGGCAAACATGCCCGCCCACACCTTCCCCTCGATGCCGGCCGCGCGGACCATGGCGAGATTCAGCAGGCCGAAACGCGCAGTCCAGCCGTGCTTCAAGTCACCAGCCGACGCCGCCTGCCCTTCCTGCCAGCCCCAGAAGGCCCCGGTGACCGGAGCCAATGACTCGGCGGTCAGGTCGATCCCGGTCTGCGCCGCGATAATCTCGACGTGGCGCTTCACGGCGTGGAAATCCGGCGCCGGACGCGCGAGCCAGGCCCGGGCCTTGGGGTTTTCCGCAATGATGAAGCCGACGCCGGCGCACTCCTGTACCGTGCCGTTGACCTCCATGAACACCCGGCCGGTCTCGCCCAGGCGGGCGACATGGTTGCCACGCGACTGATTGAGTTTGAGCGACTCGAGCAGGCCCAGGATCAGGGTGGGCCGCAGATGCGACTGCTCCTCGACAAAGGGATTGAGCAAACCCAATTCCTGCACGGCCGCGTCGGACACCCAGGTCTTGAGCTCCTTCGCCGAGCGCAGCGTGTAGTTCACACACTCGTGAAAATGCTGACCGACGAGGTAGTCGGTCACGTGGCGGTTGAAAATGACCGCGGGCGCATCCTCGCTGCCGACCAGGGCCGGACCGATCGCCGGCGTGGCCGGCACTTTTTCGGTGCCGTAGAGGCGCAGGACTTCCTCGACCAGGTCGATGGGGCGGTCGAGATCACCGCGATAGCTCGGCACCGCAACGGTCCAGGCCGGGCCGCGTGTCTCGGTTGGCTCTTCCCTCACGACCCGCAGGTTGAGCGCTTCCAGCGCCGCGCGCTGGTCGGCGGCCGGGATATCGAAACCGAGCTTCTCGTTGATGTAGGCCGGCGTGACCGTGATCTCGCGCGACCAGGGCCGGTCACCGCCGACTTGGAACGAGGGACCGACGACCGTGCCGCCGGCCGTTTCGAGCAGCAGATCCACGGCGCGCCGGGCGGCCTCGAGCGTGCTGTGCGGGTCCACCCCGCGCTCGAAGCGGTAGGAAGAATCGGAGGCCAGGCCAAGGCGCTTGGAGGTGGCGCGCACCGACTGCGGGCGGAAATAGGCAGCCTCGAGCACGATGTCGGTGGTGGACTCATCCACCCCGGCGTCGGCCCCGCCCATGATGCCGGCGACGACCAGCGGCTTGGCGGCGTCGGCGATGACGAGCATGCGGCTGTTGAGCACGCGCTCCTTGGCATCGAGCGTAACCAGTTTCTCCCCATCGGTGGCGGTGCGAATGACGATCTTGTGTCCGCTGATCTTCTTCGCATCGAAGACGTGCAGCGGCTGGCCGAGTTCGAGCATCACGTAATTGCCGGTGTCGACAAGGTTGTTGATCGGGCGCAGGCCGACGGCCTTCAGGCGCTCCTGCATCCACGCCGGGCTCGGGCCGACCTTCACGCCGGCGATCGCAATGCCGATATAGAGCGGGCAGTCCTCCGGCGACTCGACCTTGATGTCGGCCAGAATGTCGGGGCGTACCCCATGCGTCTCACCCTGGAACTTGATCGCCGGATAGCTGACGTCCTTCTTGAATCGGGCGGCCAGCTCGCGGGCGATGCCGATGTGGCTGAGCGCGTCCGGACGATTGGGCGTGATCTCCAGGTCGAACACCGTATCGCCGCCGGGGAGGGCCTCGTTGATCGGCAGGCCGATGGCGAGGGAGCTGCTGAGAATGAGCAGGCCGGCGTGCTCGCTGCCGAGGCCGAGCTCGTCAGGCGCGCACATCATGCCGTCGGACTGCTGGCCGCGGATTTTGGACTGCTTGATCTTGAAGTCACCGGGCAGGACCGCACCGGGCAGGGCCACGGGAACGCGCTGGCCGGCGTCGCAGTTGGGCGCGCCGCACACAATGGTGCGTACGCCACCGTGAGCGGGGCCGACATCGACGGTGCAGACGGAAAGCTTGTCGGCGTTCGGGTGCTTGTCGCGGGTCTTGATCTCGCCCACAACGACGTTGGTCAGCGGCGGCAGGGCCGTGCTGACCACGCCCTCGACCTCGAAACCGAGGAAGGTGATGGCGCGTTGGAGCTCGTCGGTGGAAACACCGTCGAGGTTCACATACTGTTTCAGCCAATTAAGGGAAATTTTCACTAGGAGAAGGAATGAAAACCAAGTAGCGAAGGAGCTAAGGGATCTTTGTTTCTTTGCTGCTTTGTGTTTTCAGATTCAGGCGAACTGCTTCAGGAAGCGGACGTCATTCTGGTAGAAGTAGCGGATGTCATCGATGCCGTAGACCAGCATCGCAAGGCGCTCGAGGCCCATGCCAAAGGCGTAGCCGCTCCAGACCGTGGAATCGTACCCCACCGCATCGAAAACCGACGGATCGACCATCCCGCAACCGCCGATCTCGATCCACTCCTTCTTCACCTTGGGCAGGTGTTTGGCCGACAGGTCGACCTCGAATGAGGGCTCCGTGTAGCCGAAGTAGTGCGGGCGGAACCGCGTCTTGGTGTCCTTGCCGAGCAGCGAGGCGAAGATGTAGTCGAGCAGCGCCTTCAGGTCGCGCACGGTGACGTTCTTGTCGACGTAGAGACACTCGAGCTGGTGGAAGTTGGCGCTGTGCGTGGCGTCGGAGGTGTCGCGGCGGTAGACCCGGCCGGGCGAGACGATGCGGATGGGCGGCTCGCCCTTGAGCATGGTGCGGATCTGGACCGACGAGGTATGGGTGCGCAGGAGGTATTTCTCGCCGGGCACCTTCTTCGCTACGTTGGCGAAGCGGGCGTTCTCCGGGAAATAGAAGGTGTCCTGCTCGGCGCGTGCGGGATGGTCGGGCGGCGTGTTCAGGGCGTCGAAGCAGTAATACTCCGTCTCGACCTCCGGGCCGTCGGCGACGGTGAAGCCAGCCTTGCGCAGAATGCGGCACATCTCCTCGCGCACCTGGGTGAGCGGATGCATGGTGCCCGGGCCGGCGTCGGGCGACGGCAGCGTGGGGTCGACGGCGGGGCCGAGCTGCGCGGCGATCTCGGCGCCGGCGATGCGCTCGAGCGTAGCGTCGAGCTGGGCCTGCAGCTGGCCCTTGGCCTCGTTGACCAGCTTGCCCATCGCGGGGCGCTGCTCCTTCGGGACGGTGCCCATCTGCTTCATCAGGGCGGTGAACTCGCCGTGCGGGCCGACGTAACGGGCCTTGGCGGCCTCGAAGTCGGCGCGCGTCTTCAGGGCGGCCAGCTCGGGTTGCGCCTTGGCCAATATCGCATTGATGGTCTCTTGCATGAAAATAAAAAGGACGGGCCCGCGGGGAGCCCGTCCTTCAGAGAAATGGTCTTTTTGACCGGAAGGCGAGCCTCCAGAGGCTCGCGTCAATCGACTTTAGGCCTTGGCGGCCTTGGCCTTCAACGCGTCCTGGGCTTTCTTGACCAGGCCGGTAAAGGCGACGCTGTCGGCGATCGCGATCTCGGAGAGCTGGCGGCGGTCCAACAGGATGTTGGCGGCCTTCAGGCCCTCGATGAAGCGGCTATAGCTCATACCGGCCTCGCGGCAGGCGGCGTTCAGGCGCACGATCCAAAGGCCGCGCATGTTGGCCTTCTTCTTCTTGCGGTCGATGTAGGCGTATTGCCAGGCATGCTGGACCGCTTCCTTGGCGTAGCGGAACAGTTTGGACTTGTTGCCGAAATAGCCCTTGGCGTATTTCAGTACTTTCTTGTGTCGCTTGCGCGACGCGGGGGAGTTTGTGGCACGAGGCATGTTATATGGTGGGTTTAGGGCCGGCGGGTCGTCTCGTTAGGATTCACCCGCCTGGCGGAGTTGTGGTTTGGCGCTTTTCGACTCAGCGGAGGCCGGTCGGCAGGCAGCGGAGGAGCGGCTTGGCATGGCCGGGGGCCACAAGCTTGTCGCGGGAGGCACGGCGTTTGGACTTCGTGCTCTTCGCGGCCAGCAGGTGACGGAAACCGGGCGTGCGGCGGATCAGCTTACCCGTACCGGATATCTTGAAGCGCTTGGCAACGGACTTTTTGGTCTTTTGCATGGATGGAGCGGGCCAAAACAGAGGGGGGATCGACGCATGGCAAGGGGAAAGTTCAGCCATCAGACGGCGCCGCCAAAATCCCCGCCTGGAAGCGGTTTTTCAGAGGGAAAACCGCCGAACCACCGAATTTCAGAAAAGGGGTTGACTTGCTCCCCGCGATATTAACTTTGGCCACTCCATTTTTGCCGGCTTCCTAGCTCAATGGTAGAGCAGTTGACTCTTAATCAATTGGTTCGGGGTTCGAGTCCCCGGGGAGCCACCAAATTTCGGGTTGTTTGCCAATCCCCCAGACTTATCGTGCCCAGCACGCCGGTGTAGCTCAATGGTAGAGCACCTGTTTTGTAAACAGGCGGTTGCGGGTTCGAATCCCATCGCCGGCTCCACTTTTTTGCTCCCCACCGCACCCGGCGGACCCGCAATTCACGATCCGCCTTCCGGCCACGATAAGTCATTCACTGCCCGATGGTGTAATGGTAGCACGAACGACTCTGACTCGTTCTGTCTAGGTTCGAGTCCTAGTCGGGCAGCCACTTTTCTCCGCACCACGCTGCGCCCGCCCTGTCTTACGCTGATTGCCGGCCAAGTTTTTCCATCGCTGGCACACAAACCGCATTGACAGTGCAAAGCGATTCTCAGCAACATTTGCGTTCGGATGTTTTTTGCCATTGAAGTAGTTCACCGCAGTCAGGTGTTATCCCTTAATTACCCGGCTGTTCACCTCTCGAGTTTCCGTACCGGAAAATATCATACCGTCTCAGTTAAACCCACACCCGCACTATGATCTCTGTCCAACTCCCCCTCGCCATCCTGCTGACGAATCCTGATGGCAGCCCGATGAACATGATGGAGCTTTTCCACGCCGGAAAAGGCATCATGTGGCCCATTTTGCTCGTCTCGTTCCTGATGATCACCGTCGCCGTCGAGCGCGTCATTTTCATCATCCGCGAGAACGGCCGGCGCCAGCCGGAGCTGGTTGACAAGATGCTCGAGCGCGTCGAGGCCAATGACGTCGACGGCGCCGTGGAGCTGGGCAAGAAGAGCGAGGATTTCGTCGCCCGCATCCTGGTCTACGCCCTGTCGCACAAGGAACACTCCCTCGGCAACGCCTTCACCCGCGCCGCCAACCAGGAGATGCAGCGCTTCAGCCAGGGTCTCCCCACCCTCGACACCTGCATCACCGCCGCCCCCCTCCTTGGCCTCCTCGGCACCGTGACCGGCATGATGGGCACGTTCGCCGCCCTCAATTCCGGCAGTGGTGACATCTCCGCCTCCACCGGCGCCATCACCGGCGGTGTGGCCGAGGCGCTCATCGCCACCATGTGCGGTCTTTTCATCGCCATCATGGGCTTGCTGCCCTTCAATTATATGAACGCCCGGGTCGAGGAAGCCCGCCACGAAGTCGAGGACGCCTCCAACTCCCTCGAGATCATCATCAACAAGTCGGCGAACTCGCACGCCCGCTGAGGCGCCGAGTTTGTACGACTTTAACCTCTAAACACTTACTGTATGCACGGTGGTGGCGGCGGAACCGGCCCAGGCGGCGTGAAGCGAGCGCGCATTGAGATCATCCCTCTCATTGACGTTATCTTCTTCCTGCTGGCTACCTTTGTCCTTTTTACCCTCTCGCTGAACAAGTCCAACGGCGTAAAGGTCACCCTGCCGGTCGCAGACACCGGTGAAGTCCGTGATCCGACGGGCGTGACGATCAGTGTCACGGATGAAGGCGCCATTGCCTGGAACCAGGACCTGATCACCCTCGATGAATTCCAACAGCGACTGTTGCAGTATTATAAGGACGATCCGGAAGGCCGCATCCTGATCAACGGTGACGAGCGCGCGTTTTTTGCCCAAGCCATCTACATTTTCGACGAGGCCCGCAAAGCCCAATTCAAGAAGGTCTACATCGAGACCCGCAGCCGCTGATCGCTCGTCTCCCTAATAAACCGACCCCACAGGCGTATAACGAAAAGCTGCACTATCATGGAAGGCACCAAAATCAAAGTTCCGGTCCGCAAGAAGGCGCGCATTGAGATCATCCCCCTCATCGACGTCATCTTCTTCCTGCTGGCCACCTTTGTCCTTTTCACCCTCTCCCTGAACGCGCTCCGGTCCCTGCCCGTCGACCTCCCGGTGGCCGCGCCGCCACCGCCCCCTGGATTCGTTCCTCCGGAGATCATGACCATTCAGGTTTCAGGCGATGGCGCCGTCTTCATGAACAAGGAACTCATCGAGATGAGCGAAGTCCGCCCCCGGCTGGACCATTATCTGACCCAGACTGACGACCCGCGCGTTCTGATCGCCGGCGATGAGCGGGCGCGTTTCGGCTTCACCGTCCAAGTGCTGGATATCGTCCGCCAGGCCGGCATCACGAAATTCTCCGTCGAAACCAAGCCTCGGGCCACGGGTAAATAACATGAACAGAGACCTTATCATCGGCATCGCGGTTTCTCTGACGCTGCATTCGTCAATCTGGCTCTTTAGCCAGAAGAATGCGCCGCCCAAGCGCGCCGCCGCCGTCAAGGAGGAGGTCATGCAGTTCGAAATGCCGGAAATTCCGGAAGAAAAGGTGGACGAGGTCGAGGAACTGACCGAAGAGCCCATGGAGAACATCATGGCCCCGCCCAGCCTCGTGGACGTGCCTTCCGTGGTGCCGGTCGATGCCTTCGTCCAGGCACTTACCCCGCCGCCGCCCCCGGGCCTGACTCCCTCCCGCGGCGCCATCACCATCCCGGTCACCAAGCCCGGTGCCAACTTCGGCAAGGGCATCGGCAATCTCTTCAACGTCGGCGACCTCGACCAGCAACCCGTTGCCCGCGTCCGCCAGGCCCCGTCCTATCCCTACGACATGCGCCGCGCCGGCATCAATGGCTCGGTCGTCGTCGAGTTCATCATCAGCACCGAGGGTGATGTGATCCAGACCCAGATCGTCCGGTCCTCCCATCGTGAATTTGAAATGCCGGCCCTGCAGGCCGTGCAGAAATGGAAATTCAAGCCCGGCCGCAAGGGCGGCCGCGTGGTGAATGTCCGCGCCTCGCAACTCCTTGAGTTCAATGCGACCGAGTAAACCCGCCGCCATGCCGACCCTTTTCCATTCCCTTCCCCGCCGTATGCTCGGCCTGGCCGCCGCCCTTGCGCTTGCGGTTCTGCTCCCAGCCCAGACCGCGGAACGGAACTACAGCCCGAGTGAGGAAACCTCTGAGGCCTTGCCGAAATACAAGGAGGCCATGGAAGCCAAGCCGCCGAATTTTGCCGTGGCGATGGCCGTCCTCAATGCGGCCATGGCCAAGGTGCCCGCAGACAGCTACGACGCAGCCTACATCTACCAGCTGAAGCTGCAGATTTACCTGCAGCAAGGTGATTTCGCGAAGGCCATCGAGCCCATGGAGCGCAGCGTCCAGCTGTCGGAAGCTCACAGCCCCACCTACTTTGACGAGCGCGTCACGCGCGAACTCTACTTCTTCCTCGTCCAGCTCTATGCGCAGGAAGCTACGCAGACCAAGAACACCACCCTAGCCGCCTCCTATTTCGACAAGGCGGAAAAGGCCATGGAGCGCTGGCTCAAGCTCACCCCACAGACCAATGTCGAGGCCCAGTTGATCTTCTCCCAGCTGTTGTTCGGCCGGGCCATGCTCAATTCCGCCAATCCGGACCCGGTCTACCTCAAGCGGGCCATCGAGCAGGTCGATATCGGCCTGAAGCTCGCCACCCACCCCAAGGACACCTTTTACATCCTCAAGCTGGTGGCGCTGAACCAGCTCGATCGTTACGAGGAGTCCAGCGAACTGCTCGAAACCCTCCTCAAGCTGAAGCCGGACAACGGCGCCTACTGGCAGCAGCTGGCCGCCATTTACCTGACCATCGCCGCCAAGGCCGAGGAGGCCAAGGATACGCAGAAGGCCCGCGATTACAACATCCGCGCCATCATCACCATCGAGCGGGCGCAAGCCAACGGGTTCATGAATGCCCGCAAGGACAACTACAACCTGATCGGCATCTACTTCAACATCGCCCAATATGAGAAGGCTGCCGAGCTGCTGTCGAACGGCCTGAAGAACGATGGCATCGACAATGATCCCAAGAACTGGGAATTGCTCGCCCTGTCCTACCAGCAGCTGCAACGCCCCTTGAAGGGTATTGAGGCGCTCAAGGACGGCACCAAGGCCTTCCCCAAGTCAGGCCAGCTGGAATTCCTGATTGCCCAGGCCTACACCTCGCTCGACAAGCCCGAGGAGTCCCTGAGCCACATCCAGACCGCCATCGCCAAGGGCAACCTCGCCAAGCCCTATCAGGCCTACCTCTCGCTCGCTTATACCGCCTACAGCCTCCAGAAGTACGACATCGCGCTCAGCGCCGCCCACAAGGCCGCCGAGTTCCCCGAGGGGGCCAAGGATGGCGGCAACATGGCCAAGGCGCTGGAAGGCCTGATCAGTGACCGCGAGGCGAAGAAGAACAAAAACTAACACGACCCACTCCACTTACCGCAGCATACGCCCATGAACAAAGCCTACCTCATCGTCCCCCTGATCGGCATCCTGATTTTCGGTGGTTTCTACTATCAATTCTCCAAGGGCCACGAGGCCAAGCTCGCCCAGATCAAGGCCGATGCCGACAACGCCAAGAAGGAGAAGCAGCGGAAAACGGAAGAAGACCGCAAGAAGGCCGTGGCCGCCGCGCTCGAGTCCTCCAAGCTCCGGGCGGAGGAAACCGCCAGAAAGAAGCAGATCGAGGAAGACAAGAAGAACGCCCGCGAAGTCGCCGAGGACAAGCGCCTGCGCGCCAACAGCGACAAGAACAAGCTAACCGACCAGGTCCGCCGTTTAAAGAAGGACCTCGAGGAGGTCCAGGATGAGGTCAAGAAGATCGAGCTGGAGCGCAAGACGCTGCAGGACGAGCAGGGCTTCCTCAAGGCCTACGTCAAGCAGGCCGAGTCCAACGTGAAGTATTACTACGATCTGCTCGACAAGATCAACGAAGCCGAAAAGGCCCGGGCCAAGGCCGCCGCCGATGCCGCGGCCGCCGCCGCCAAGAAGAACAGCTAACTCTCCCCACCCTTTACGGACCATCATGAAGAAGACCTTAATCACCTACCTTGTCATCCCGGGCCTCCTGCTCGGTGTGTTCATGTTTTTCTACGTCGGCGCCATGAAGCAGATGGAGGAGAAGCACCAGAGGCAACAGATGGAGAAAAAGGCGAAGGAGGAACAAGAGAAAATCCGCAAGGCGGACATCGAGCAGAAAGCCATCAAGGATGCGAATGACCGCCAGAAAAAGCGGGACGAGGAAGAGGCGGCCAAGCTCGCCAAGAAGGAAGCCGATTATCAGGCCGTCATGACCCAGCTGCGCACCGAGACCGTCGACCTCAACGCCCAGGCCGACAAGCTCGCCAAGGAAATCGGCGCCCTCGAGATCAGCATCGCCCAGGCCCGGACCAACAAGGAGAAGCTCAACCGCGAGACCTTCGAGCTGGCCAAGGAAGTCGAGCTGGCCAAGATCACCCGGCGCAGCGCCGAGATCGAAATCCAGCGCATGGTGGAGATGGCCGGCCGGAAGATGGCCGATACCTCGGTGGCCATTCCCCCGCCGCCCCCGCCCCCGCAGGTCCCCAAGTAAGCGGGCCATCGCCCGTCCCGCAGCTCAAGCCGCACTCCTAAAAGGTGCGGCTTTTTTACGGCCATACGCTGGCGATTATCCCGCCCGGCAATCGCTCAGCCGGATTGGCACAGGCCGTGCTAAACATGTTTCCAAGCCTGGGTCGTGCGATCAGCGCCTCCCTATCACAATAACCACACCGTCACCCCACCGACTATGAAGATACAGTTCCAGCACTTGACCCGCAGCTTGAAGATCTCAGGCATCTTCGCGCTACTGGGTTTGTCCACCTTGGTTCGCGCCGAGGATGCTCCTGCCCCCGCCCCGGCTCCTGTTGACGGCGCTTTCGCCGCCTACGTCAACAACACCGATCCGGGCGCCGGCCTCGCCGGGGTCGCCGGCCCCGGCCACAACGCCTTCATGATGATCTGCGCCGCCCTGGTGCTCTTCATGACCCTGCCCGGCCTGGCCCTCTTCTACGGCGGCTTGGTGCGCAAGAAGAACGTCCTCTCCGTCCTCGCCCAGTGTCTGGGCATCACCGGCCTCGTGACGATCCTGTGGTGGGCGGTGGGCTACAGCCTGATCTTCGGCACCTCCTACGGCAGCGCCTTCATCGGGGGCTCCGAGTTTTTCCTCCTGAAAGGTGTCACGTCGGCGCCCAACACCAACTACGGCTACTGGGTTTCCCAGAACGTGTTTGCGATGTTCCAGATGATGTTCGCGATCATCACCCCCGCGCTGATCGTGGGTGCCATCGCCGAGCGCATGAAGTTCTCGGCCATCCTCGTTTTCGTCACCATCTGGATGTTTGTCGTCTACTTCCCCCTCGCCCACATGGTCTGGGGCGCCAATGGCTTCATGAACGGCGTGTGGAACGCCGACGCCAAGATCCCGGCCATCGACTTTGCCGGGGGTACGGTGGTGCACATGAGCTCCGGCTGGTCCGCGCTCATCCTCTGCCTCATCATCGGCCCCCGCCTGGGCTACGGTAAGGAGAAGATGGCCCCGCACAGCCTTGTGCTCTGCATGGTCGGCACCGGCATGCTCTACGTCGGCTGGTATGGTTTCAACGCCGGTTCGGCGGTCGCCGCCGACGGGGTCGCCGCCAACGCCTTCATGACCACCACCCTCGCCGCCGCCATCGCCGGCTTTACCTGGGGCATGATCGAGAAGATCACCCGCGGCCACGCCTCGGTGCTCGGCTTCTGCTCGGGCATCGTCGCCGGCCTGGTTGTGATCACACCCGCCGCGGGCTTCGTCAACGCCACCGGCTCGGTGATCATCGGCGTGCTGGCCGGCATCGTGCCGTTCCTCGCCTGCACCAAGCTCAAGTCGATCTTCAAGTACGACGACGCGCTCGACACCTTCGGCGTCCACGCCGTGGGCGGCACCATGGGAGCAATCCTGACCGGTGTCCTGGCCACCAGCGAGGTCAACTCCAACCTGATCTCCGACGGCTACGCCAAGAAGAACGGCCTGGCCGCCCTCGTCACCGACGGTGGCCTCTGGGTCGCCCAGTTGAAGGCCGTCGGCGTCACCTTGGTGCTCTCCATCGTCGGCACGATCGTCATCGCCTACCTCGTCAAGGCGGTCATCGGCCTACGGCCCACCCCGGAGGCCGAACAACAGGGCCTCGATATCACCGATCACAGCGAGGAAGGCTACATCCTCTAACCTCTACTCCTTACACCACATGAAACTCATCATCGCCATCATCAAGCCGTTCAAGCTGGACGAGGTTAAGGAAGCCCTCAACAAGGTCGGGGTCGACGGTATGACCGTGACCGAGGTCAAGGGCTTCGGCCGCCAGAAGGGCCATACCGAGATCTATCGGGGCAGCGAATACACCGTGGACTTCCTGCCCAAGGTGAAACTCGAGATCGCCGTCACCGACGAGCTCGTCAAACCGGCCATCGGGGCCATCGCCGCCGGGGCCAAGACCGGCAAGATCGGCGACGGCAAGATCTTCGTGCTCCCGCTGGAGGATGTCCTGCGCATCCGCACCGACGAGCACGGCGACGCTGCCGTCTAGAGATCCACCCTTCCCCTCTACACTACCAGACCCCGCCCCGGTTCAGCCGGCGGCGGGGTTTGTTTTATCCACCTGGCCCCCGGACCAACCTCGCAGATCCCTTAATAATCCTCATGATTTGGCCCGCCGCTTGCTATTTGGCTCATGGATCCATGGGTGGCAGTTTTCCGCGCCGCGCGGGGAACAAGCCGGTCCAGGGACCTGACAAACAAAATCCAAACCTACCAACAAACATGAAGAAAACTGCCCTCCTCCTCGCCGCGCTCCTCACCACGGGCGCCTCGCTTTTCGCCGCCGACCCTGCCCCGGCCCCGGCCTCGACTTACACCATCACGGCGGATTTCCCGTATACCACCCGATACGTCTTCCGCGGCATCCAGTATGCCGAAGACGCCTTCCAGCCCTCGGTCAAACTGTCCGTCGGCTCCTTTTATGCCGGTATCTGGTCCAGCATGCCCCTGGACAAGGGCTATGAGCTCGAGATCGATTATTACGCCGGCTATAACATCGCCCTGCAGAATGGCTGGAGCCTCGACGCCGGTCTAACGATATACTCCTATCCGGGCCTGGACGGTGGCGGCGACAAGGTCACTTATGAACCCTATCTCGGGCTCAACGGCACCCTTGGCGGGGTGACTTCCGCCACCTATGCCTACTATGACTTCACCTTGGAGTACTTCACCATCCAGCAGACCTTCGGCTACAGCATTCCGGTCGACGAAAAGATCTCGCTGAACTGGTCGGCCAACGTGGGCCATGTCCAAGCTGATGGGGGCGACAGTTATCTCTACTATGGCTTGGGCGTGACGGTTCCGTATAAGATCTCCGACAAGGCCACGGTCACCGTGGGCGCTCAGTATGCCGACCACGACCTGGACGGGGTTGAGGGCAACCACTTCTGGGGCACGATCGGCTTCACCTACGTGTTCTAAGCTGACGACCAACCTGTCCTGAATTCAAAAGGCCCGTCCCTGCTCACGCGGGGACGGGCCTTTTCTTGTCCGGAGGAAGGTTATCAGGCCGGCGTCCTGGCACTCAACGTGGCCAGGAGCTGCTCGATGCGGTCACAGGCCGCGTTCAGCTTCTGCTCGTTGGCCGTGAAGCAGGCGCGCACATGGCCCTTGCCGGCCTCGCCAAAAGCCGTGCCGGGCACCACCGCCACCTTGTGCTCAAGAAGCAGGCGGCGGGCAAATTCGCCCTCGTCCAGCCCGGTCGAAACGATCGAGGGAAAGGCGTAGAAGGACCCGCGGGGGGAATGGCACTTGATGCCCGCCGCATTGATGCGGCGGACAAACAGGTCACGGCGCTCCCGGTAGCGGTCGCGCATGAACTTGGTGGCATCGTCACCCAGCCGCAGGGCCGCCAGGGCACCCTCCTGGCTGATGCTCGGGGCGCACAGCATGGAATACTGGTGCACCTTCATCATCGCCTCGATGAGCGGCGCCGGGCCGCAGGCATAGCCGAGGCGGAATCCCGTCATCGCAAAGGCCTTGGAGAAACCGTGCAGCAGCAGCGTGCGCTCCCGCATGCCGGGCAGGCTGGCGATGCTGGTGTGCGTGCCCTCGAAGATCAGCTCAGAATAGATTTCGTCGCTGATGACGATGAGGTCCTTCTCAATGGCGAACTTCGCAATGCGCTCCAGTTGCTCGCGGGAGCAGACGCCGCCCGTCGGGTTGCAGGGCAGGTTCAGGAGCAGCAGCTTGCAGCCCGGCTGCCAGGCCGCCTGCAGCGCCGGGGCGTCGAGGGAGAACTGCTCAGCCGCGCTCGTGGCCACCGGTACGCCCACGCCATGGACCAGCTCCACCGTAGGCGCATAGGAAACGTAGCAGGGCTGGTGATAAAGCACCTTGTCGCCCGGATTGAGCAGGGCCCGGACCGCGAGGTCGAGCGCCTCGGACACGCCGACGGTCACGAGGACCTCGTTTTCCCAACTGTAGCCGACATGGAAGTAGCTCTCGACGTAACGGCTGATCTCCTTGCGGAGCTCCGGCAGGCCGAGGTTGGAAGTGTAGTGGGTCTTGCCCGTGTCCATCGCAGTCTTCACGGCGTCGCGGATGGGCTGCGGAGTGTCGAAATCGGGTTCGCCGATGCCGAGCGAAATGACGCCGTCGGTCTTCGCGACCAGTTCAAAGAAGTCGCGGATGCCGGAACGGCGCAGGCCGGCCACGTGACGCGCGATGAAGCGGGTCGTGTCGAGGGACGGCTTGGAAGGAGAGGAACTCATGGAGGGAAGAATTATATCGGCCCATTGGCCTTAACGCTTGAGGCGTGCGCGGACTGCATCGCCCATCTGGGTGGTATTGATCGGCTTGGCCGCACCGAGGTCGCCGGTGTGGCAGCCTTCGTCAATGGCGGCGCTGACGGCCGCCTCAATAGCTCGGGCCTCGGCCTCCAGACCGAGGGAGTGGCGCAGTAGCATGGCGGCGGAAAGGATGGTCCCTGTGGGGTTGGCGATGCCCTTGCCCGCGATGTCCGGGGCCGAGCCGTGGATGGGCTCGTAAAGGCCGAGCTTCCCCTCGCCCAGCGAGGCGCTGGGGAGCAGGCCGAGCGAACCGGCGAGCACCGCCGCCTCGTCGGTGAGGATGTCGCCAAACATGTTCTCCGTCACGATCACGTCGAACTGGGCGGCGTGCGTGATCAAGCGCATGGCAGCCGAGTCCACCAGCTGGTGCTCGAGCTTCACGTCGGGGAATTCCTTGCCGACCTCGATCGCGATCGAGCGCCACAGGCGGGACGACTCGAGCACGTTGGCCTTGTCGATCGACGTGACGAGCTTGCGGCGGCCGCGCGCCAGCTGGAAGGCCAGGCGCACGATGCGGCGGATCTCGACGTCCGTGTAGATGAGGGTGTCGACGGCCTGCTCGCCCTCGGCGGTCTTGGTGCGACCCTTGGGCTGGCCGAAATACAGGCCACCGGTCAGCTCGCGGATAACGATGAAGTCCACGCCGGCGACCTTCTCGGGCTTGAGGGGAGAAAGCTTGGCCAGCGACGGAATCGCCTTCACGGGACGGAGATTGGCGTAAAGGCCAAGGCCCTTGCGGATGGCCAACAGGCCCTGCTCGGGCCGAACCTTGGCCGAGGGATCGTCCCAGTTCGGGCCGCCCACGGCGCCCAGCAGCACGGCATGCGAGGCCTGGCACGCCTTCAGCGTGGCCTCGGGCATGGCAGTGCCCGTCGCATCGATGGCGCAACCGCCGAGCAGGTGCGTGGTATATTCGAAGGTGTGGCCGAAAAGCTTGGCCACCGCATCGAGAACGAGGCGGGCTTCGTTGACCACTTCAGGACCGATGCCATCACCGGGCAACAGGACGATTTTAGCGTTCATGCAATGGATTCCTTGGCGGCCGCAACAGGCGCGCTCAGCGCAAATTCGTAGCCGTCGGCCAGGGCGAGCCACGTGGCGTCGAGGATGTTGGTACCGGCCCCCACCGTGCTCCAGCGGCGCGTATCACCGTCGTGCCAGTCGATGAGCACACGCGTGACCGCTCCGGTGCCCGTGTTGCCGTTCAGGATGCGGACCTTGTAGTCCGTCAGCTGGATCTGGGCGACCTGGGGGAACAGCGGCTGCAGCGCCTTGCGCAGCGCGGTGTCGAAGGCGTTGACCGGCCCGTTGCCCTCCGCCGCCGTGTGCACCTCGTGTCCGCGGACCTTGAGCTTGATGGTGGCCTCGGCCAGATGCCGGTCACCATGCCGGCTGACCATGCCCCGGTAGTCGAGCAACGTGAACAGCGGCTCGTGACCCGGCGTGAGCCGGCGGACCAGCAGGGTGATGCTCGCCTCGGCAGCCTCGAACGAGTAACCCTCGTGTTCCTTCGCCTTGATGACCTCGACGACCTTGGCGCCCAGCTTGTCGTCCAGCCCCTGCAAGCCGAGTTGCGTGGCCTTCTCGACGAGGTTGGCGCGACCGGAAAGCTCGCTGACCACCACGCGCATCTCATTGCCGACCAGGGTCGGGTCGATGTGCTGGTAGGCATCGGGGTGCCGCTGCATTGCGGACACGTGCACGCCGGCCTTGTGGGCGAAGGCACTGTTGCCGACGTAGGCCATCTGGTCATTGGGCGCGAAATTTGCCACCTCGGCCACGAAGCGCGCGACCTCGTGCAACCGCGCCAGCCCGCCCTCGGGCAGCGCGCGCAGCTTGAGTTTCAGCTCGATGTTCGGGATCACGACGCAGAGGTTGGCGTTGCCGCAGCGTTCCCCGTAGCCGTTGATCGTGCCCTGCACGTGCACCGCGCCGGCGTGGATCGCCGCCACGCTGTTGGCGACACCGCAACCCGAATCATCGTGCAGATGGATGCCCACGCGCACGGCCGGACCAAAATGCTTCTGCACCGCCTGCACGATCGCGGCCACTTCCCAAGGCAGGTGGCCGCCGTTGGTATCGCACAGGACCAGCGTCTCCGCCCCGCCCCGATGGGCCGCCCCGAGACACTGCAGGGCATAGTCGGCATTCTTGTCGTAACCGTCGAAGAAATGCTCGGCGTCGTAGATCACCCGCTTGCCCTGCGCGCGCAGGTAGGCCACGGTCTCTTCGATCATCTTGAGGTTTTCCTCCAGCGTCGTGCGCAGCACTTCCTGCACTTGCAGCACGGAGGACTTGCCGAAGATCGCACAGACCTCCGTGCCGGCCTCCACGAGGGCGCGAACACTGGGGTCTTCCTCCGGCTTGAGCTTCGCGCGGCGGGTCGCGCCGAAGGCGACAATTTTTGCGTTCGTCCAGGTCTCCTGGCGGGCCTGCTCGAAGAAAAGCGCGTCCTTTGGATTGGAGCCCGGCCAGCCACCCTCGATGAACGCCACGCCCAGTTCGTCGAGCTTGCGCGCGATGCGCAGCTTGTCGTCGACCGAATACGAGATGCCCTCCGTTTGCCCGCCATCGCGGAGCGTGGTGTCAAAGATCTCGATGAAAGCTGGTCGTTGGCTGGACATGGCTTATTTGCTGACCTCCGGGACCTCGGTGCTGCTCTGGGAGTGCTGCACCCGGCCGGTGGAGTGGCGGGAAAGGACGTGGTTGATCGCCGCGATGTAGGCCTTGGCGCTCGCCACGACGATGTCGGTATCGGCCCCATGGCCATGGCTGGAACGCTGCTCGTCGTGCCGCACGCGCACGCTGGCCTCGGCGAGGGCGTCGATGCCCTCGGTCACCCCATTGATGCCAAACTCGAGCAGCTTGACCGGCACCTTCACGATGGCGTCGATCGCCTTGTAGGTGGCATCCACCGGGCCGGTGCCCACGCAGGCCTGGACGTGCGTCTTGCCGTCGGGGTCGCGCAGGCGGACCGTCGCCGTGGGCAGGCCGGTCGTGCCGCAGACCACCTGGAGGTTCTCCAGCGCCCAGAGCTCGGGTACGGTGGCCCGTTCATCCGAGGCGAGGGCCACGAGGTCCGCATCGAGGACCGCCTTCTTGCGGTCGGCCAGCTTCTTGAACTCGTTAAACGCCTTGAGCAGGGCGTCGCCCTCGAGCGGGTAGCCGAGCTCGGCGAGGCGCTTGGAGAACGCGTTGCGGCCCGAATGCTTGCCCAACACGAGCATGGTCTGCGTCGCGCCGACGTCCTCGGGCTTCATGATCTCGTAGGTCTGCGCGTTCTTGATCATGCCGTCCTGGTGGATGCCGGACTCATGCGCAAAGGCGTTGGTCCCCACGATGGCCTTGTTGGGCGGGATGGGATAGCTGGTGCTGCGGGAGACGAGCTTGCTGGTGCGGCAAAGCTGCGTGGCGTCGATGCCGGTCGACAGGCCGATTTTGTCGGCCCGGGTCCGGAGCGCCATGACGATCTCCTCCAGTGACGCGTTGCCCGCGCGCTCGCCGATGCCGTTGATGGTACACTCGGCCTGGCGTGCGCCGGCCCGGAGGCCGGCCACGGAGTTGGCCACGGCGAGGCCGAGATCATCGTGGCAATGCACGGAGATGATCACGTCCTTGGCGCCGGGGGTGTGCTTGATGATGCCGGCGATGAGCGCGCCGAACTCGTCGGGCATGGTGTAGCCGACGGTATCCGGGATGTTCAGCGTGGTGGCACCGGCCTTGATGACCGCCTCGAGCACCTTGTAGAGGAACTCCGGGTCGCTGCGGCCGGCGTCCTCGGGGGAGAACTCGACGTCCTTGCAGAGCGAGCGGGCGTAGGTGACCATCTCGACCGCCTTGGCCGTCATCTCGTCGCGGCTCATCCGGAGCTTGTGCTTCAAGTGAAGGTCGCTCGTTGCGAGGAACGTGTGGATGCGGGGATGCTTGGCGCCCTTGACACCCTGCCACGCCGCGTCGATGTCGCTCTTTGTGCAGCGCGCGAGGCCGCAGATGATCGGCGGCTCGGACTGCGGACGACCCGCCACGGACGCCTGCCCCACCTCGGCGGCGATGGTCTGCACCGCCGCGAGGTCGTCGGGGGACGCCGCGGGAAACCCGGCCTCGATCACGTCCACTCCCAGTCGCGCCAGCGCCCGGGCAACCTCGAGCTTTTCAGCCGAGGTCATCGATGCGCCGGGAGCTTGCTCGCCGTCGCGGAGACTGGTGTCGAAGATGCGAACGTAGTTGGGTTTCATGGCGGTGGAAGGGTTGGCCCGCACGCGGGCCGGGGCGGTTACGTCATGCTCACTTGCTGATGGTGACGGGGTTGAGAAACGGCATCATCGCGCGCAGCTTGGCACCGACGACCTCGATCTTCTGGCCACGCTCCTGGTTCCGGAATTTGTTCATGGTCTTGCGGCCATACTTGTTGTTCTCGTCGATGAAGCGCTTGGCGAACTTGCCGGTCGTGATGTCCTTGAGGATGCGCTTCATCTCCCTCTGCGTCTGCTTGGTGACGACGCGCGGGCCGGAGACGTAGTCGCCCCATTCGGCGGTGTCCGAGACGGAGTAACGCATGTAGTTGAGGCCACCGCGGTACATCAGGTCCACGATGAGCTTCAGCTCGTGCATGCACTCGAAGTAGGCGATCTCGGGTTGGTAGCCCGCGTCGACGAGGGTCTTGAAGCCGGCCTTGACCAGCTCGGCGCAGCCGCCGCAGAGGACGGCCTGCTCGCCGAACAAGTCGGTCTCGGTCTCTTCCTTGAAGGTGGTCTCGAGCACGCCGGCACGGGTGCAGCCGATGCCGCGGCCGTAGGACAGCGCGAGCTTCTTGGCGTTGCCGGTGGCGTTCTGGTAGACGGCGATGAGGCCGGGGACGCCGCCGCCCTCCTGGAACACCTCGCGCACGCGGTGGCCGGGGGACTTCGGGGCGATCATGGTGACGTCGACATTCTTCGGCGGCACGATGCCCTTGAAGCGGATGTTGAAGCCATGGGCGAACATCAGCATCTTGCCGGCAGTGAGATTCGGGGCGACTTCCTCGCGGTAGAGGCGGGCCTGGATGTGGTCCGGCACGAGGATCATGATGACATCGGCCCAGGCGGCGACGGCGGCCACGGGTCCGACAGTGAGGCCGGCCTTCTGGGCCTTGGCGACGGACTTGCTCTTGTCCGAGAGGCCGACGCGGACCTTTACGCCGCTGTCCTTGAGGTTAAGCGCATGGGCGTGGCCTTGGGAGCCGTAGCCGATGATCGCAACTTTCTTGCCGCGGATGAGCGAGAGGTTCGCGTCCTTGTCGTAGTAGATTTTAGCCATGGTGATAAATGAGTTGGAAGTTGAGGGAGGAGAGTTGGGTGACGGTTAGACGGACATCGAGATGCCGGAGTGCTCGTGGCTGTCCGCGGCGTTCTTGGCCGTGCGGATGACCGACGAGGCGGTCGAGATCGGCTCATGGCCGCGGGCCATTGAGACGGCACCGGTGCGGACCATTTCGGCGATGCCGTAGGGCCGCATGACCATCTCGAACTTCACGATCTTCTCCGGCGTGCCGGTGACCTCGACCGTGATGGTCTTTTCATCGACGTCGACCACGCGGGCGCGGAAGACCTCGACCAGCTGCAGGACTTGGGCGCGGGTCTCGGGCGTGACCCTGACCTTCACCAGGCCGAGCTCGCGGGTGAGCGAAGCCTTGTGGGTGAGGTCGTCAACGCGGAGGACGTTGACGAGCTTGTAGAGGTTGGCCTCGACGATGCGGGCGCCGGCCTCGGTGGTCTCGACCACGACGGTCAGGCGCGAGACGCCCGTCTGGTCGGTGCCGCCGACGGTGAGCGAGTCGATGTTGAAGTTGCGGCGGCGGAAGAGCGAGGCGACGCGGTTAAGCACGCCGGGCACGTCTTCCACATAGGCGATGAGGGTATGTTTGGCCATGACGGGTATGGGTTAGCGGCGGGTGGATTTGGCGGCTTTCGGCGCCTTGCGGGCCGCGCCGGAGGAACGGGCGGCCTTGCCGCGGCCGTTGAGCGCCTTGGCCTCGGCCTTCGACTCGGCAAAGACGTTCGGCAGTGCCGCGCCGGGCATCTCCCACTCCTTGTCGGAGCCGGATTCCAGCATGACGTCCTGCTTGGGGCGGCGGATCATCTTGTCGAGGTCGGCACCGGCGGGGACCATCGGGAACACCGAGTCCTCCTTCTCGACGACGAAGTCGATGACGACGGTTTCCTTGGCGGCGAGGGTCTTCTCGACGGTGGATTTGACGTCCGAACGTTTGTTGCAGCGGAGGCCCTTGAGGCGGTAGGCCTCGGCGAGCTTCACGAAGTCCGGGCCGGTCATCGGCGTGGCCGCGTAGCGCTTGTCGTAGAAAAACTCCTGCCACTGGCGCACCATGCCGAGGAACGCGTTGTTGATGATCGCGACGTTGACCTTGATGCCTTCCTGCTCGGCCGTGGCCAGTTCGCAGGAGGTCATCTGGAAACCGCCGTCGCCGACGACCACCCACACGTCCTTCTCGGGGCAGGCGAACTTGGCGCCGATGGCCGCGGGGAGGGCGAAGCCCATGGTGCCGAGGCCGCCCGAGGTGATGAGCGAGCGGGGCTTGTCGTGGCGGAAATACTGGGCTTCCCACATCTGGTGCTGGCCAACGTCGGTGACGACGATGGTGTCGCGCTTCTGGGTGAGGCGCCAGAGGTCGTTGATGACGTGGGCCGCGTAGAGGTGGCCGCTGTCGGGCAGCGATTGGATGTCGCGCACGGCGGAGTCGCCGCGGGCGAGGTTGATGGCCGCCCACCAGTCGGCGTGGTCGGCCTTCTTCACCTGCGGCTGGATCTCGGCCAGCACCTCACGGAGGTCGCCGATGAGGGCGACGTCCACCGGGACGTTCTTGTTGATCTCGGTCGGGTCGATATCGACGTGAATCTTCTTCGCGTTGAGCGCGTAGGTCTTGAGGTTGCCCGTCACGCGGTCATCGAAGCGCATGCCGAGCGCGATGAGCAGGTCGGCCTTCTGGATGGCCTCGTTGACCCAGGCCTCGCCGTGCATGCCCATCATGCCGAGGTTCAACTCGGACGACGCCGGGATGGCGCCGATGCCGAGCAGGGTCGTGGTGATCGGGATGCCCGCGGTCTTGGCGAGCTTGAGGACCTCGTTGGTCGTGCCGGACTTGAGGATACCCTGGCCGGCGAGGATAAGCGGGCGCTTGGCGGCGTTGATCAGCTCGGCGGCGCGGGCGAACTCCGAGGCCGGGGCGGTGTGGTTGGGCCGGTAGCCGGGCAGTTTGGGCGCGGCGGCCTCCCAGTCGAACTCGCAGGTCAGCTGCTGCGCGTCCTTGGTGATGTCCACGAGCACGGGGCCGGGGCGGCCGCTCTTGGCGATGTAGAACGCCTCGCGGATGGCGCGGGCGATGTCGCCGGGCTTGGTGACGAGGTAATTGTGCTTGGTGATCGGGAGCGTGACGCCGGTCACGTCCGTCTCCTGGAAGGCGTCGGTGCCGATCGCCTTGGAGCCGACCTGGCCGGTGATGCACACGATGGGCGAGGAGTCCATCATCGCGGTGGCGATGCCGGTGACCATGTTGGTCGCACCGGGGCCGGAGGTCGCGATGGCGACGCCGACCTTGCCGCTCGCGCGGGCATAGCCGTCGGCCATGTGCGTGGCGCCCTGTTCGTGGCGCACCAGCACGTGGTGGACCTTCGGATACTTGGTCATCGCGTCGTAGGTCGGCAGGATGGCGCCGCCCGGATAGCCAAAGACAACGTCGACGCCTTCCTTCTGTAAGCATTCCCAAATGATTTCTGCTCCGGTGAGTTTCATAATGTCCCTTGAGGTTTGGTGGTTTTTAAAACGGTTAAGTGGTGACCGCCCCCTCGGCGGCGGTGGAAACGGTGTTGGCATACTTGGCCATGACGCCGCGCCGGTAACGCGGAGCGGGCGCCTTCCAGCCGGCCTTGCGGCGGGCAAGTTCATCGGGCGCGATCTCGACCTGCAGCTTGCGCGCCGGGACATCGACCTCGATCATGTCGCCCTCCTGGACGAACGCGATCAGGCCGCCCACGAAGGCCTCGGGCGCCACGTGGCCGATGGAGAAACCGCGCGTCGCGCCGGAGAAACGACCGTCCGTGAGCAAGGCGACGGAGTCGGCGAGCCCCTGCCCCGCCAGCGCGCCGGTCACGCCGAGCATCTCGCGCATGCCGGGGCCGCCCTTGGGTCCCTCGTAGCGGATGACGACGACGTCGCCCGCCTTGATCTTCTGCGCGTTGGCCGCGGCCATGGCGTCCTCCTCGTTGTTGAAGACGCGAGCCGGGCCCTTGAGTTTTTCGCGGGAGCTGCCGGCGACCTTGAGCACGCCGCCCTCCTCGGCCAGGTTGCCGCGGAGAATGACGAGTCCACCGGTGGGCTTGAAGGCCTTGGCGGTGGGCCGGATGACCTGCTGACCGGGCGCCTCGAAGGCGTTCGCGACCTCGTCCCCGAGCGTGCGGCCGGTGACGGTGACGCAGTCCTGGTGGAGGAACCCGCCCTCGAGCAGGCGGCGGAGCAAAAGGGAAATGCCGCCGGCCTTGTGCATCTCGACCGCGGTGTAGAGGCCGCCGGGCTTGAGCGTGGCAATGGTCGGGGTCTTCGCACTGATGACGTCGAACTCGTCGATCTTGAGGGAGACGTTCGCTTCCTTCGCGAGGGCGAGCAGGTGCAACACGGCGTTGGTCGAGCCACCCGAGGCGGCGACGGACGCGATGGCGTTCTCGAAGGCCTTGCGCGTCATGATCTGCGAGGGCTTCAGGTCCCGGCGCACGAGGTCCATCACGATCTCGCCGCAGCGGAACGCGGCCTTGTTTTTTTCCTCGGCGGTGGCCGGGATGCCGTTGAGGCCCGCGGGGGAGATGCCGATGGCCTCCATGATCGTTGCCATGGTGTTGGCCGTGAACTGGCCGCCGCAGGCCCCCGCCGTCGGGCACGCCGCGTTTTCCACGCACTTGAATTCCTTGGCGTCGATCTTGCCGGCCGTAAACGCGCCGACCGCCTCGAAGACGTCCTGCACCGTGAGCGCCTTGCCGTTGTGGTGGCCGTGGTCGATCGATCCGCCGTAAAGCGCCAGACCCGGGATATCCATGCGGGCCAGGGCCATCATGACGCCGGGGTTGGTCTTGTCGCAGGCGGAAAGGCAGACAAGGCCGTCGAGGCTGTTGCCGCGGGCGACGAGCTCGATGGAGTCGGCGATGAGCTCGCGGCTGATGAGCGAGGTCTTCATGCCCTCGGTGCCCATCGTGATGCCGTCGGAGATGGAGACGGTGTTGAACTCCAGCGGGGTACCGCCGGCGGCCCGGACGCCCGCCTTGACGTGTTCGGCGAGGGCGCGGAGATGGAAATTGCAGGGCCCGATCTCGGTCCAGGTATTGGCGATGCCAATCAACGGCTTGGCGAGGTCCTCATCGGTAAAACCGATGGCTTTCATCATGGCCCGGGCCGGAGCCCGGCTGGGGCCCTCGGTGACAAGGTGGCTGTGGCGTTTACCGGTTTCCATGGGGGTAAATGGTCAGGACACGTTACCGGAACGGGGCCGGTAGGGCGAGAAATGGGTGGGGCAGGTCTGTGTCATATGGGAAATGGGTGGAGAATAAAAAAGCCGCCCCTTTTTTGGGCGGCTTACTCTTTGAGTTTTGGTTCTCTCAGGAGCTAGTGGCTTCAGCGAGCCGCCCATGTGTGTTCAGGTCCACGGCCAGAACGGCCAGGACGACGGTAATAAGCACAACAATGGCGACGTTGAGAGTCATTGAGAACGGGGCAGACGCTGCTAATCGGCACAACCCCTGTCAACCTTCAGTTTCCAGTATTTTCAGTGCGGCTGGCCGCGGGATATGTAAAAATCAACGCCTGCCGCGGATGTTTTGCGCGAGCCGCAAGATGTCGGCCAGCACCCCGGCCGCCGTCACCGCCCCACCCGCCCCCGCCCCGCGCACCACCATCGGGTATTCCTTATAGCGCTCGGTATGGAAGGCGACGAAAGCCTCGGCCCCGCGCAACGCGGCGGCCGGGTGCGCCGCCTCGACGTCCACCGGGCCAACCGTGACCTTCGCCCCGGCCGCGCCGGGCGTGATGCGGGCGAGGTAGCGCGGCAAGCGGCCCTGCGCCTTGCTCGCCGCCACTTTCTGCGCCACCTCGGCATCTAGCTTCGTCAGCGACTGCAGGAATTTCTCCGGGTCGTCCTCCTTCAAATATTGCTTGGGCACGAAGGGCTTCAGCTCCACGTCGGTCAGGTCGAGGCGCAGGCCGAGCTCGCGGGCGAGGATGACCGCCTTGCGCGCCACATCGAGGCCCGACAAATCGTCGCGGGGATGCGGCTCGGTGTAGCCGAGCTCGCGCGCGGTGCGCACGGCGGCCGACAGGGCCTTCCCCTGGGCGAGCTGGTCGCAGAGGTAGCCGAGCGTGCCGGAAAACGCGCCCTCGATGGTGATCACGTGGTCGCCGGTGCGGACGAGATTCTTGAGCGTCTCGATCACCGGCAGCGCCGCGCCGACGGTGGTCTCGTAATGATAGGCGCGGAAATGCTTGCGGGCCACGCCCAGCAATTCATCGCGCTCGGGCTGCGGCAGCGCCAGCGGCTGCTTGTTGGCCGAGACGACATTGACACTGTGGGCGAACGCCGCGCGATAGAGCTTCTCCATGCCGGGTGCCGCCGAGCAGTCGACCAGCACGGGATTGGGCAGGCGGGAGAGCCGGTCGAGGAGCGACGTGACGTCGGCGACCACCTTCCCCTCCCCCAAAGCGTCCTTCTGCAGGGCGATCGCCTTGCTGATCGGCAGCCCGTCCGGGTCGAACAACACGCCGCCGCTCGAGCCGATGCCCACGAGCCGCACCTGCACGTCGTGCTCGCGATCGAGCGCCTTGTTCTGCTGGTCGATCTGCTTGATCAGCGAACCACCCACGACGCCCTTGCCGAGCAGCAGCACGCTGATGACGGTGTGGGAAAGATTGAAGGCGCCATGCACGGTGCGCACGGCGGTGGCGGTCTGGTCGGCGTCCACCACGCAGGAAATGCTGCGGGACGACGCGCCCTGGGCCACGGCCCGGACCGGGATGCCGGCCTCGCCGATGGCGTTGAGGAACTTGCCGGCCACATTCGGCCGCTTGCCCATGTTCTCACCGACGAGGCTGACGAGCGTCACCGGGGAAATGACCGGCTCGATCCGCAGGTCGCCCGTCTGCAGCTCCGGCGCCAGCGCCTCGGCGATGCTCGAACGCGCACGCGGCTCGTCCACCTCGGGAATCACGACGGAAAAGGACTGGCCGAGGGTGGACTCGGTGGTCAGCCAGACGCGCACGCCCACCTCGCCGAGTGCGGCAAGGATGCGGCCGCCGAGCGGCTTGCTCAGGCCGGTGCGGCGCGACTGCACGCCGATCAGCGAGAGGCGCTCCAGGCTGGTCACACAGGTCGGGCGGTTGGGATCGGGATTGCCGGTCGCGTCGATGCGCGTGCCGGGCGCCTCGGGCTGGGTCGTGCTGCGGATGACCAGCGCCGCACCGCACTCGCGGAGCGGGATGATGGTGCGCGGGTGGAACATCCGGGTGCCGAAATAAGCGAGTTCCAGCGCCTCATCGTAGGAGAGGCGGTCAACGGGCGAAGCCTCGCGCACGAGCGCGGGGTCGGCGGTCATGACACCGAGCACGTCGGTCCAGACTGTGACGGCGCTGGCCTTGAGCAGGCCGGCGAGCAGGGTCGCGGTGTAGTCCGAGCCGTTGCGACCGAGCGTGGTGGTGTGCCCCTCGCGGGTGCGACCGAGGAAACCGGTGACAATCGGCACGCTGCCGGCCCACTTGGCCAGCAACGGGGCAAACTTCGCCGCCGTCTCGGTCTTGTCCACCGAGGCGGAACCGTGGGTGGCATCGGTCACCACGAAATCCCGCGCGTCCACCGGGATGGCCGGGACGCCGCGTTCCACGAGGGCGCGGGCCACGACGGCAATGGAGATGCGTTCGCCGACGCAGATGATCGAGTCGAGCGTGCGCGGCGAGCACTCGCGGGTCAGCTCGATGCCCGAGAGCAGGCGCTCCACCGGGGTGAGGATCTCGTCGAGGTCGTGCTTGAAGCCCTTTTGCCCCTGGCTGTTGAGCACCGACCGCGCGGTGGCGGTGGCGAGGTCGCGGACCTGCGTCAGCTGGCGGCGGGCCTGGCTGATGTTGCCCTCCTCGGCCGAGCGGGCCGACAGAATGAGCCAGTCGGTACTGTCGCCGAGGGCCGAGACGACCAGGGCGAGCGGGCGCGGCGCCGCCGCCACCAACTCCAGCACCTTGGGCAGGCGCCCGGAAGTACCGAGGGAGGAGCCACCGAATTTATAGACCTGCCAGCGTTCGCTCATGATTTCGGAGCCTGCAGTTGCAAGGCACGGGTCAGGATAGGGCCGAGGGTCTCCCACTCCATCAAAAACGCATCGTGGCCGTGGATGCTGCGGACGGTCGCGCGCTCCACCCTGGCGCCGGCGTCACGCAGGCATTTCGCGAGCGACTCGGCCTGAGCGGGTGTGAAGAGCTGGTCGGTGTCGATGTCCACGACGAGCGTGGCGGCCTGCACGCGGCTGATCGCCGGCCGGGTGTCGCCGGGCAACGGCTGCATCAGGTCGTGGTGGTCCATCGCGGCGAGCTGCAGTTCGTAGGCCTGCGCGGCGAAACGATTCCGCAGCTTCGCGCCCTGGTGCTCGAGGTAGCTCTGCACCGGGTAACCGGATTCGTTCGAGCTGGCCTGCGTCGGGCGCGGCTGGCGGGCGTCGAGCCCGGGCTCGGCACGGTAGGTGAGAATCGCAAGCTGGCGGGCGATCTCGAGCCCGCGGCCGATGCTGTCCGGATAACCCGGATCGAGCCGCAGGATCTGGCGTGCGACATGGTTCCAGCCCACGACCCAGGCGCTGGCGGAAACGCTGGTGGCAAGCGGCAGCAACCGTTCGAAACGCTCCGGCGCAAGCGCGGCCAGCGCGAGGGTCACCATGCCACCGAGCGAGCCGCCCGTGGTGAGGTGCACCTGGCGGATGCCCAGCTTGTCCAGCGCGAGAAGGAGGGCGCGCGAAATATCGAGGCTGGTCAGCTCCAGGTTCTTCTCCGCCGGAAAGCCCTCCACGCCGGGCCCGCTGCTGCCGTAGCAGGAGCCGAGGTTGTTGAAGCACAGGATGCGATAATGGGCCGGATCAAGCGCGCGGCTGGCCCCGATGAGCGGTTCCCACCAGCCGCCCTCGCCGCCGGCCTGGGCGCTGCCCGTCAGGGCATGCACCAAGAGCACGGTGGGAATTTCCGGGCGGGGGGCGTCGGGGGTGTCGCCTTCACAGCTCCACCACCAACCACGGACGCGGTGGGACCGGACTACGCCACCCCGCGCGAGCGCGAGGTCAGGCAAAGCCAGTTCAAAGATACGCGGCAAAGCGGCAACTGTCGGCATGACGATGTCAGTCGGTCTGCTTCCATCATGAGGAAACCGGCGTCGAGGCGCCGGCCAACGATTGCTGCAGACCCGCCATGCGATCCATCACCATGTCGCCGCTTTTCAGGGGACAGGGGGTGAACGCGGGCCGGTCGGTAAACGTGTTCATGTCAGGGAAGGGTTTGAGTTTTTGTATTGGAAATAGGGGACGGCACATAGCGTGTCGAGACAAGGGAGGGACGTGTCATACTTAAGTGCGTTACTCGAAAACGTGTCATAGCTCGCTTGGTCCCAGCGAAAAGCGCCGGTCCGCGAGGATTCCGGCTTGTTGCCCGGGCCTCCCCGGCTACGCTGCGCGGTCCATGTCCAAACGTTCCCAACGCATCGTGCTCAAGTTCGGCTCCGGCATCCTCGCCTCCGACCAGGGCATCGGCTTGAGCCGCCGGCAGATCGCGCGCCTGGCCCGCGAGGTCGGCGCGCTGGTCCGGGCCGGCCACCAGTGCGTCATCGTGTCCAGCGGCGCCATCGCCGCCGGCCTCGCCACGCTCGGCCTCAACGCCAAGCCCAAGGAACTCGCTGGCAAGCAGGCCTGCGCCGCCGTCGGCCAGTCGCAGCTGATGCATGCCTACGCCAGCGCCTTCGCCAAGCAGGGCCTCAACGTCGCCCAGCTACTGCTCACCCACAACGACCTCGACAGCCGCGTGCGCCACCATAACGCCCGCAACACTCTGACCCACCTCCTGTCGCGCGGCAACGTCGTCCCGATCATCAACGAAAACGACTCCGTCGCCGTCGAGGAAATCAACTTCGGTGACAACGACCGGCTCTCCGCCGAGGTCTCTATCCTCATCGAGGCCGACCTGCTCATCATCCTTACCAGCGTGGACGGCCTGCAGGACGCCAAGGGCAAGGTCGTGCCGGTCGTCCGCGATTTCAGCGAGGTGTCCGGCCTCGTGCGCTCCGACAAGGGCCACACCTCCACCGGCGGCATGGTCACCAAGCTCCAGGCCGCCCAGCTCGCCGTGAAGGCCGGCATCCCGGTGAACATCGCCAGCGGCCGCAAGGCCGGCCTCGTCTACGCCATCGTTGCCGGCAAGCGTGTCGGCACCTATTTTCCAGCCAAATGATCCTGCAAAGACATTTCCTTTGCCTCGGTTTCGCGACGAATGGCGCGCGAGAACCGAGGACAAACACCGGGCCGGCAGCAGCCGGCAACGGTGCCGCGAAGTAATCCCATGGCTGATCTCGTCCAGCTCATCGCCCAACTGGGGTCGCAGGCCCGCGCCGCCGCGCGCACGCTCGCGACCACGCCGGCGGCGCGCATCGACGCCGCCCTCGTCGCGATGGCGCAGGAACTCCTCGCCGCCCAGACTGACATCCTCGCGGCCAACGCCGCCGATGTCACCGCCGCCAAGGCCAACGGCCAGACCGCCGCCCTGGTGGACCGCCTCACGCTCGACGCCAAGCGCCTTGCTGCCTGCGCCGACGGCCTGCGGCAGGTCGCGACGCTCCCCCACCCGGTCGGTGAGGTGCTGCGCGAGTGGACGCAGCCCAACGGCCTGAAGTTCGCCAAGGTCCGCGTGCCGCTCGGCGTCATCGGTTTTATCTACGAGTCGCGGCCCAACGTCACGTGCGACGCCGCCGGGCTGTGCCTGAAAAGCGGCAACGCCGTCATTCTGCGCGGCGGCTCCGAGGCCCTGCGCTCCAACGCCGCCATCGCCACCGCCCTCGCGCGCGGCCTCGCCGCCGCCGGCCTGCCCGCCGCGGCCGTCCAGCTCGTCCCGGTCGCAGACCGCGACACCGTGCGCCTGCTCGGCGAAAGCGTGGGCGTCATCGATCTGCTCATCCCGCGTGGTGGCCGAGGCCTCATCGAGACGGTCGTACGGACCGCGCGCATTCCCGTCATCAAGCATTACGACGGCATCTGCTCCCTCTACGTGGACCAGGCCGCCGACCTCGCCATGGCCGTGGACCTCGCCCTCAACGGCAAGGTGTCCCGCCCGGGCGTGTGCAACGCCATCGAAACTCTCCTCGTCCACCGCGCCGTGGCGGACAAGTTCCTCGCCCTGGCCGGCCAAGCCCTCACCACCGCCAAGGTCCAGCTCCGCGCCGAACCGCGCGCGCTCGCCGCGTTGCAGAAAGCCGGCATACCGGCCGTCGCGGCCAAGGACGAGGATTTTCGCACCGAGTTCCTCGACCTGATCCTCGCGGTGAAGATCGTCGACGATGTCGCCGCGGCCATCGAGCATATCGAGACGCACAGTTCGCACCACACCGACACGATCGTGACGACCGATGCCGCCACGGCGGAGCAGTTTCTCGCCGGGGTGGACAGCGCCGTCGTGCTCTGGAACGCCTCGACCCGCTTCAACGACGGCCATCAGTTCGGCTTTGGCGCCGAGATCGGCATCAGCACCGACAAGCTCCACGCCCGCGGCCCGATGGGCCTCGAGGAGCTGACGTCGTACAAGTACGTCATTCGCGGGTCTGGACAGACCCGCGGATGAGAGACCTGAAACCTGAGACCTGAGGTTCAGGACGGGGCGGCTGTCGGGTATTTCTTTCAGGTTTCAGGTCTCAAGTTTCAGGTTTGAATCAGACCGCCTGGCGGCCTGATTCTGCCTCCATGCGAACTACCCTCCCCCTCCTCTCCCTCCTGCTGGTGACCACACCCATTATGGGCTGTGCGTCGGTTGCGACCCCCGTCGCGGCGCCCTTGCCCGACGAAGCCCAGCTGCGCGCCCTGACCGCCCGCTTCGCTCCCGTCGAGATCAAGGTCGACACCTCCGCCCTGCCGGCCAACGAGAAACTCGCCCTGTCAAAGATGGTCGAGTCCGCGAAGATCATCGATGCGATTTTCCTCCGCCAGGTGGCCCCGCTCAACGAGACCTACCTGAACCGGCTCGTGCGTGACACCACCCCGCTCGGCCGCGCCCGCCTGCACTATTTCAGCCTGAACGCCGGCGCCTGGTCGCGCCTCGACGAAAACCGCCCCTTCCTCCCCGGCGTCGGCCCCAAGCCGCCCGGCGGCAACTTCTACCCCGAGGATACCACGCGCGCCGAGCTCGAGGCGTGGATCAAGTCCCTTCCGCCCGCCGCGTCCGCCGAGGCCACCGGTTTCTTCACCACCATCCGCCGCAACCCCGCCGGCCAGTTCATGACCGTGCCCTACAGCGTCGAGTACCAGCCCGAGCTCACGCACGCCGCCCGCCTGCTCAACGAGGCCGCCGCCGCCACGACGCAGCCGACCCTGAAAAAATTCCTCGCACTGCGCGCCCGGGCCTTCCTCACCAACGACTATTACGACAGCGACATGGCCTGGATGGAACTCGACGCCACGATCGAGCCGACCATCGGGCCCTACGAGACCTACGAGGACGAGTGGTTCAACTACAAGGCCGCCTTCGAGGCGTTCATCACCGTTACCGACGCCGGGGAGACGGCCAAGCTCGCCCGCTTCAGCGCCGAGCTGCAGGGCCTGGAGGACAAGCTCCCCATCGACCCGAAATACCGTCGCGCGAAGCTCGGCGGCTACTCGCCCATCCGCGTCGTCAATGTCGTGTTCTCCGCCGGCGACGGTAATCGCGGCGTCCAGACCGCCGCCTTCAACCTGCCGAACGACGAGCGCGTCGTCGCCGCCAAGGGCTCGAAGCGCGTCATGCTGAAAAATTACCAGGAGGCGAAATTCGCCAACGTTCTCCAGCCGATCGCGAAGCAGGCCCTGACGGCCAAGGAGCAGCCGCTCGTCGCCTTCGACCCGTTCTTCACGCACATCCTCATGCACGAGCTGATGCACGGCCTCGGGCCGCAGGAGATCACCGTCGGCGGCCGCGCCACCACGGTGCGCCTCGAGCTGAAGGAGCTCAACAGCACGCTCGAAGAGGCCAAGGCCGACATCTCCGGCCTGTGGGCGTTGCAGCAGCTCATGGACAAGGGCGTGCTGGACAAGACCCAGGAGCGCGCGATGTACACCACCTTCCTCGCCTCCTCGTTCCGCACGCTCCGCTTCGGCCTGTCCTCGTCCCACGCCAAGGGCATGGCGCTGCAGGTCAACTGGCTGCTGGATGCCGGCGGCTTCACCGTGGATGCGGACGGGCGCTTCGGCGTCGACTTCGCCAAGGTGAAGGCCGGCGTCGCCACGCTGACCACGGAGATCATGACGATCCAGGCCACCGGCGACTACGCCCGCGCCAAGGCGTTGCTGGCACGTCTCGTCGTCATCCGCCCCGAGGTGACAACCATGATCAGCCGCCTCACCGACGTACCGACCGACATCGAACCGCGGTTTGTACTGGAGCCCTGATCCGAAATTTTCTCACAGGAGGACGCAGAGGGCTGGGGTTTCAAATCTCTGCGATCTCCTGTGAAATGAATCCTACTTCAGCAGCAGCTCGAACAGCGTGGCGCTGAGGGCCGGGACCTTCAGTGCTGAGGCCGTCGCGTCGCTGCGCTGGATGTCCACCACGCGCGGCTTGCCCGGGGTATTGTGGGCTTCGGCGTTGGGCCCCGCGATCGACCAACGGATGGCCGGACCGGCCGGCGTCAGCCCGGCGGCGGTGAGGTTGACGCTGAGCTCCTCGGTCGTCGGGTTCACCACGCTGAGTGTGAGGACCTTGCCGTCCTTGGTCAGGGCAGCGGCAATGTCCCATGGACCACCCGTTCCGCTGACAACGAAAGGTTTCACCCCGAACTTCGCACGATAAAGCGCCAGCACGAGACCGGTCGTCTCCATCTCGGCGGCGACGCGGGTCGTCTTGATCGCGCCGATGACGTTCACCGTCTGGGCATAGTGGGCCATCTGGATGAGGTCGCTCTGACGGTAATATTCGTGCAGGCCGATGGCGACCCCGAGGCCGTCGGACCACTCGTAAATGCAGCCGAGCTCGCCGTAGGCCGACTCGCGGTGCCAGTAATTCCATTCGTCCATCGTGATCGGCATGAGCTTGCCCTTCAGGTTGGGCAGGCTGGCCTGGAGCTTCCGGTGGCCGTCGGCCTTCTTACGGATGTCCTCGCGCATCATGCCGACATGCGTGAGCAGGTCGGTGCGGCCCTCCTTGGTCCACGGCACGCGGCCGCGGTAGAAATGCTCAGAGAGAATACTCATGTGCTCGGCGCAATCCTCGAGCATGATGTGCGTGCAGGTCTTGCCGGACTTCGCCTGGTCGGGGTCGTGGTCCTTGTTGATGGTCGCCAGGTCGCCCACGGCGGTCAGGGAGAGCGAGGGATCCACCTTCCACATGGCGTCGGCAAAGAGGTTATGCTTCAGGGTGTAGTGCTTCATCTGCATGAAACCGAGCTGCCACGGGCCGAACATTTCGTTGCCCACGCACCAGTATTTCACGCCGTAGGGCTCCTTGTTGCCGTTCTTGATGCGCCAGCCGCCGCCGATGGTATCGGCCCCGCGGTTGCAATACTCGACCCACTGCGCGGCCGAGTAGTCGTCACCGAAGCCGGTGTTGGCCGCGATCATCGGCTCGGTGCCGACCGCGCGGCAGAAGGCGATGAACTCGTCCGTGCCGAAGTCGTTGTGCTCGACCCCGGTCCAGGCCGGGTTCTTGCGTGGCGGGCGGCGGTCGCGGTCGCCGATGCCGTCGCGCCAATCGTAGCCGCTGGCGAAGTTGCCGCCCGGCCAGCGATAGACCGTGCCGTTGAGCTCCTTGAGGAGCACGAGCGTGTCGCGGCGCATGCCCGAGACGTTGTCCGACGGCATGAGCGACGGCGGCCCGATCAGGACGTCGCCGCTGAGGACGCGCAGCTCGAGCATGGCGCCCTTTTCGAGGCCGGCCTTGGGTGTGAGCGCAAAGGCCTGCTTGATGAAATCCTTGCCGGCGAAGGCCAACTTGGTCGAGGCGCGGTCGGCCGCGCCCTCACCCCAGACGAGGGTCACCTCGATCTCAGCCTTGCCACCGAGGGGCTTGGCCCAGACGTAGCCGTCGTATTTCAGGCCGGCGATGACGCCAAGATCTCGCTGGCGGAGACCGGTGCCAGCATTGACGCGCGGCGAGTGGCGGCCGACGAAGGCGCCTTCCTTGACCATCGTGACGGCGGACGCATCGCCGATGATCTGCCAGGGTGAGGCGCCGACCACCGGGAAGTCGCTGTCCTTGAGGTCGCGGTAGGGCGAGTAATCGGCGGTGATCGGGAAATAGAATTTCCGGTCCTCCAGCATCTCGGCCCAGATGCCGCCGTAGATGCAGCGGCCGAGGTGCTCGATGAACTGGCCGTAGATGTAGGGGTTGATGGGCGCGCCGGTCTTGGCGGCGTCCACCTTGACCTCGATCGTACCGGCGCGGAGCACGGGGCTGGCAAAACAGAGAACACAAAACAGCGAAGCAACGAAGGATTTCATGGGGGATTTCATGGCTGGGGTGGAAGGCAGAGGTCAGAAGTCAGATATCAGATGTCAGCAAAGAACCTGCGCCTGCCAGGCGCCAGCGCGTATCAGCTACAAATCATGTGACAGAAAAGTGGTAGGGCCAGTCTTCGACTGGCCCGGACCGGTCGAAGACCGGTCCTACTCTCCGGCTCTTTGCTCTACGCTCCCTGCTCCCAGCTCAGCTCACTCGTGCGGCTTGAAGCCGTAACCGAGGACCTCGGAGGCATCGTACAGGATCATGAAGGCCGCGGGGTCGATGGCGCGAATGGTGTTCTTCAGCCGGGGGATTTCCATGGGACGCATGACGGTCATGAGCACCTGCTTGGGCTCGCCCGTGTAACCGCCCTGCCCCGCCAGCTTGGTGACGCCCAGTGGGATGTCGCGCAGGACGGCGGTGCAGATTTCCTCGGCGTGGGCCGAGACGATCATCGCCACCTTGGACGTGCCGAAGCCCGTGAGCACGCCACGGATGGTGCGGCCGGCAAGGACGATGCACACGAGGGCGCAGAGCACCTGCTCGGCCGAGAACGTCAGCGCGGCCAGCAGCACGACCAACCCATCGAGGAAGATGAAGATCTTGTCGATGGTGAGGCCGAGGGATTTCTGCAGCGCCAGGGCCAGCGTCCCGAATCCGCCCAGGGAACTGTTGGCCCGGAAAACCAGACCGACACCCAGGCCGACACCGACCCCGCCGCAGATGGCGGCCAGGAGAGGGTTCTGGGTCAGGGGTGAGAGATTTCGGGTAAGAAGCACGACCAAGGGCAAAAGCAGCGTGGCCGCGATGCTACGGATCATGAAGTTGCGGCCGAACCACCACGCGCCGAGGCCGAGGGCGATCAGGTTGAGTCCCCACTGGGTGTAGGCTGGCTCGATGCCGGCGGTGCGGTGGAGCACAAGGGACACGCCCACGACCCCGCTGGGGGCGATGCCGTTGGGCCGCAGGAACAGGGTGAAGCTCAGCGCGGCGACCACGCAGCCGGTGATGATCAGGGCCGCGTCACGGAACGGGTGCGGCCGGCGCTCGCTTTCGCGGGACCGGGAGCCGCGGGCCTGCGCCGGGGTCGGCGGCAGGCCGTGATAGGTTGAGGTGGAGGGAATTTGCATGGGCGCAGCCTGATGGCTGCGATGCAAATGGCGATTCAGTTCCGGGCACCGATTGGACCGATAGGTCCGGACAGGACGGATCCGACCTATTTCAGGGCGGAGAAGTCCACCGGGGTCAGGAAGACCGAGGCCGGCGGATTGGCGAGGAGCTTGCCATTCACCTCGGAGGCATCGCGGGCCTTGATCCAATCGGGGTCGGCGCGGAAGGCGTCGAAGGATTTCTTCGCGGCGTCCACGCTGGCGTGGGCCAGGAAGTAAACGAGGGTCTTCCCCGCTCCCTTGTCGGCATCGGTCGGGTGCGTGTAGAGGACGTTGGTCATGCCGTGCTTTTCGAAGAGTTTGAGCGTGTGGTTGCGGAAACGGGCGTCGAGGCCGTCGAGTTTGCCCTCGTTGCAGGTGTAGGTGCGGAGCTCGAAGATGTGTCCGCCGGTGAGCACGGGCAGCGCGGGGTTATAGTCGGTGGCGGCGAGGAAGACGGAGTCCACCTTGGCCACGATCTTGCCCGCGGCCTCGCTGGCCTCGCGGACGGTCTTCCACTCCGGGTCGGCGCCAAAGGCGGTCCAAGAGGCCTTGGCGGCGTCACGGCTGGCGTGCTTGAGGACGTAGTAAAGCTTGTCCTGGTCCGCCTTGTCCACCGGCAGCCAGTAGCCCACGTTCACCATGCCGTGGCGCTCGAAAAGCTTGCAGGTGTGGTCGCGAAAGCGGGCGAGCATGTCGGGCATCTTGCCCGGATGAACGTAGTAGATCCTGAACTCGTAGACCGGGGCGGGATCGGCGGCCGCGAGGCCGGCAGTGGCAAAGCTGAGAACACAAAGCAGCGAAACAGCGAGGGATTTCATGGGGTAGATTGCAGAGGACAGAATTCAGAAGTCAGAGGACAGCGGTCAGAAAAGCCATCGCGAACCGAAAAGCAAAGACAGTATTCACCACAACGACCCGACGGCACAACGAGAACCTCGGGCTTCGTGTCGTTGTGTCGTCGTGGTGAGCAGTCCCTAAGCCAGGTCCACCGCTACAACCTCGTGCTCGAGGATGGAGGGCACGGTGACTTCCAGCCACTGCCCGCTCTGGCGGCTGGCGGTGGCCTGGCCGCTGACGAGGAACTTCACCGCACGCGGCGCGGCGCCGTCGGGCAGCTTCACCCGGACGCGTTGCTCGCCGACGAGCAGTGGCTCCCGGATGGGGCCTTTCATCATCATCGGATTGGTGAGGTTCACGAGGTGGACGGTCAGGGAGTTCTTCTGGCGCCAAAGCGTCACGTCCAGCACGCCCGGGCCGGTCACGGTCACGGGCGGCTCCTCGTTGGTCGCCCAGGCGACGGCGTTGCGCATCAGCAGGCCGTGATCCGGGGAGAGGATTTCCCAGAAGGTGCGGTCGATGTCCCACGGGAAATAGACGACCCGTCCCGCGCCGACCTCGCGCAGGAAGACCTGCGGGATGTCGGTCCGCGGCACCTTGGTGAAGACCTTCTCCATCGGCAGGTCGGGATAGGACGGGATGAGCGTCACGGGCGGCGGGGGAAATTTCTCCGCGGCGGTCACCTCAAGCCGCCGGACCCCGTGGACGATGCGCGGCGCATCCCCGAGTCCGCGCAGCAGCGGATGACCGGGCACGGTGTCGTGTTCGAGGCGGAGATAGGCGTTCTGCATCGGGCCTTCCATGCGACCGGCGAAACTCACGCCAAGGAGGCCGGCGAGGCCGAAGTCCTTCCGCTTCACGCCCCACTCGTCATAGAGGGACGTCTCGTGCGTCACGACGAGGCCTCCGCCTCGGGTGACAAACTGGCTGAGCTGTTCGCACTGGGCGACGGAGAGCGCGGTGATGCTCGGCAGGATCAGGGTCTTGAACGCCGCGAGGTGCTCCGCGTCGAGCAGGCGGTCGTGGACCATCTCGAACGGGATGCGCGCCTCGATCAGCGCCTGGTGCCAGCCATGGCCGGGATCCTCGACGCCCGGCCGCGGGCCCTTGTCGCCCGGGGTGAACCAAGCCGCCTGCTGCGAATAGACGATCGCCACGCGGGCGAGCGGGCGCTCGTGGCGCAGGTAGCGCTCGTTGGCCGCGCACCACAGGTAGAGGTCCTCGACGGGTTTGAGCCAGCGCGGGTCGTTGACACTGCCGGCGAATTTGGTGAACCACGGGCGCAGGCCGTTGGCGACGCCGTCGAGCGCCCACAGGCGGATCTCCGCCGGGTTCTGCACGGAGTCTTTCCAGCGGTAGGGTTCCTCGAGGCCGACGCTGAAGATGCCGATGATGGGCTTGCGGCCCATGGCGGCGCGGAATTCCTTGCCGCGTTTCCCATTGCCCCAGGGCGGCATCACGCCCCGCCGCGCCTGGTAATCGGCCATCAAGGTCGGGGCGATCTCGCCAATATGCTTCATGTCGAGATGGCTGCTCGCCCCGCCGCCGCCGTTGGGGATCACGCAGGAGTCGGGGTTGATCGCGCGGACGGCTTCGTCCCAGCGTTGCCAGAGGGCGAAAAGCCGTTCCTGGCCCCAGACGATGTGGGCACGGCGGGCGGGATCCTGCGGGTCGTTGGTGCGCGGCAGCTCGAAGCCGGTTGCGGCCTTGAAGTTGGCGCGGCAGTGCGAGCAGTAGCACATGCCCGAGCCCTCCCAGCGGTTGATGAAGATGCCGTCCACGTGGTAGGCCGACATGATCTCGCGCTTCACCTCGGTCATGAAGTCGAAGTTGTAGGGCCCGCGCGCGCAGGTGACCCACATCTCGGGCGAGGCCCAATGGCGGCGCGGCTGGCCGTCGGCGGTGACCTGGATCCAATCGGGATGGGCCGCCTGCACGTCGTCGTAGGTGGCGTGGGGATCGGTGCGCGCGATGACGACCATGCCGAGCTTGCGGCAACCAGTGATCAGCTCGCCGAGGACATCGCGGTCACCCAGCCACGCGCTCCGGTGGTGAAACGGGATCTTCGTCGGGTAATAGGCCACGCAACCGCCGCCGCTGAGGCAGACCGCGTCGGACTTGGTCTTCGCGAAGTAATCGAGCCAGAACTTCAGGTCGAATTTGCCCGGGTCGTCCTCGACGAGGGTGAGCTGGGCCCAGCGCATGGGCTTGTCGATCCACGACGGCGCGGGCGGGATGGCACCAGCCGCGGAGGTCCCCGGGGCGAGCGCGGCGCGGAGGGAAAGCCGGCTGACGGTGATGGCGGCGCCGGCGACAGCCGTGGACTTGAGGAAATGGCGGCGGCTGAGCTCGAACATGGGGGAGGGTTTGATCGGGTCTACCACGGAACAAACTGAAGACACGGAAAGCAGAAACCGGATTAGCCACTAATGCACATCAATATTCACTAATCAAAGGCAAGGTAACCTCGGAGGTACCCAGCTGCTCATAGACTTTGTTTGGGGCAGGCTGAGGCAGACGGAGCGACGGAATTCCCCCTGGTCGCGAAGGAATCCACATACGATCCGCCAATAACAACCGCCCACACCGGATTCATCTTGCATGAACACTCTTCAATAGGGCACCCGGATCCATCCGTTATCATTCATTTTACCTTAAGCACACCCTTCATGCCCACCAGGCAGTGGGCCGGAAAGGAACATAGGAAAGGATACTCGCCGGGTTTGTCCGGGGCCGAAAAGGTCACTTCCCCCGTTTCACCGGGTCCGAGCAACGCGACAAAAGCCACGATCTTGTCCTTCGATTTGGAGGGGATGTAACCATTCGCGCCCTCGGACTGGGCCTCTTGGGCGAATTTCACCGGGTCGGTGCCCGTAACGAGAAGGATCCAGTTATGGCCCATGGCCTCCTTGGGCAAGGTGCTGGCGTTGGTCAGGACAACCTTGATTAATTCACCCGGGGCGGCCGTTAACGACGTAACATCGAATTTCATGACGTTGCCGGTGCCGGCACGGATTTTGATTTCCCGCGGGGCCCCGGCCGGATCGGCCGCTTTTCCGATGAGACATCCGGTGACCGCGACGAGCAGGATAAAAAATGCGCTGAGCTTTGATTTCATAGTTGGCGATTGCTGGAAGAAAACCGGGGCACAGCCGGCGACCTCATAGTTCGATCTGCATCATGACACCGTACCACCCGACCTTGAAATCGTGGGGGCCGCTGTCGAGAACCACCGCCGTCGGCAGTGCGGCCGGATTTCCGACCACCGGAATCGCGTCCAGATTCTGGTAATGCCAGTCGCGGATGTGTTCCTTCTGGTGGCGATAGAACAACCGCACCGCCAGCCGGTCCGTCAGGGGATAGCGCAGACTGGCATCGAGGTAATCGATGTCGAGCGCCAGGTCCGGCATGCCGCTGCCCGCAAGGACCGCGCTGGCCGCGCCACCATCCGTATAGTTGTAGCCGATCCCGGAGCGGCCAATGGAATAGGTGTAGTCGACGTTGAGGGAAACCTTGCCCAGTTCCTGTTTCAGCCCGGCGCCAAACACATGATTGCAATCCTCGCTGTCGGCCGTCCACGCCCGAGCCAGGGGATAGATCGGGCTGCCGGGCGCCGAGGCAATTTCGATCGCGTTTTCAGGGGTGACGGTGCCAAGGGCGGTGACCTGCCCGATTGCAATCGCGTTGGTGGCCTGCGCGATAGAAGCCTGCCCGCTCTTGCCCAACTGATAGGAATAGAAAACATAGATGCTCTGGCGCGGAGAAGGCTGGTAGCTCAGGTCCAGGTTCGCCGACCTCTGGCTTCGCCGGGCGCGGCCATAATCGGAATCGGGAAAAGTCGCCTCCCGCGCCTGAAAGGATACGCTGGCGTCGAGGTTTTCCCGCAGCATCGTATTGACCCGGATGTTCGCGACATGCTGGTCACGGTCCGCCAGGTCGAACGTCTTGATCCCGCTGTTGTTCCGGACCGCCCAGGTCCCGACATTGGTGCCGGTGGTCGTCGGCATCGGCACCAGGGCGGAGCTGAATGCGTCGTCGTAGGTGGATATCCGGTAGTCGCTGCCCCGGCGTTGGGCATACTCATAACTGACCCGGAGAGTGGAATCGCCCAACCCGCGGTTCACGTAGGTGAGCTTCGCCTTGTCCTCCCAAGTCCGGTCCCGAACCCGATTCTCCCGCGAAATGGTCTCTCGTTCGAAGGAGGCATTCAGGTTCGAAAGCTTGGTGAGGCGGTATTCCGCGGTGGCGCCCAAGCGGTACTGCTGGGCGCTATAGTAGACGCTTTTGATCGGAATATTGCCCGCCGGATTGGCGTTCGCGCCCATGAGCACATTCTGGCCGGTGCCATCGTTGAGGACGCGGCCCCAGACGCCTGTCACGCCATTGAGCGTCAGGCCGCCGGTTTGGTTGCCGGCGGTGGCGGCATCGGAATCGACATACACCGCGTTGGGATTCACCAGCAGGAACGGGTCGGTGCTGTTCTCGGCTTCGTAGTAGCGCCCTTTGAACTTGAGGTTGAGATTGGCGGTCGGGTTCAGCGACAGCGTCAGGTCAGACAACAGGGTATTGATCGCCGCGTCGGCTGTCTTGCGGCTGAGGGAGCCGGTGGTGTCCCAGCCGCCGCCGGGCAGCAGTGTCACGTTGGCCATCGCCAGATTCGGAATGGTGGTGTATGGGAGGAGGCTGTCATCCTGCCGCCATTTCCCACCCGACAGGACCGCCGTGAAGGAACCGTTGTAGAAATTGGGCAGTGACCGCGTGTATTCCCCCCGCACATTGTAGGCCGTATTGTCCGGCGACAGGTCGAGCTTGCCCTGGGTGAAGGCGCCGGCGGCCGGGGTGGTCGTAATGCCCGCCCCCGGGGAGAGGCGGTATGGCTCCTGGAACGTGAGGGTGTCGATCTCGTTCTGGAACAATGAAGCCGACAGGCGGAGATTGAACGTGCTGAGTTCACCCGTGTGCGAGACCCCGGCGAGTAAATCCTGTACGGAGTAGTCAATCGATTCGGGGATATCAACGGGGGCGAGCCCCCCGTTATTGGCCGACCCCCAAACCGCCCCGAACGGCCGTGCCCCCTTGCGCTTCTCCAGCGTGTAGCTGGCATACCCCTTCCACGCATCCGACAGGGTCAGGTCGAGCCGGATACCGACCTGCCTGCGTTTGAGGCTGAGTTCGGTGGGCGGGTTGTTGAGCGCTTGGGCGGCAACCGCGGCATTGTCGGCAGCCGTTGAGCCAGAGCCACCGGCGGTCAGTCCCGGCAGCAGGGTGAGCGCGTCGGTGCCAATCCCGCTCCACAGGGTCCGGTACCGGTCCGTGAACACGTGCGGAATCTCATTGTAATACAGCTTCACCTTCCAGTCGTTGTAACGGCCGAACTGCACCCCGTAGTACTGGTCGTCATGCCCCGCTCCGCCGCCGGTCGCCTCGAAGTAATACCCGCTGCCGGGCTGCTTCATCAGCAGGCTGAAGTTGTTCAGGTAGGCGCCATTGTCGGGGTCCTGGTAGGTCCGGAACCGCGCATTGCGTTCGTCGGCATCGCCGCCCACGACACCGAATTCCAAGCGGCCTGAGTATTCCCAACCCGCAGCCGTCTTCTTGATCTCTTCCGCCGTGGGCACGTGAAAGGGAATGCTGAACATCTGCCCCGTCGGGGTGTGCTTGGCCTTGGCCCAATCGGCATCGAGCGGGCGGGCGTTTTGGGTCGAGACACTGAGCGAATTGCCCAAGGTCGTCCCGACCCCGACCGCCGAGTCGGCGAACAGGACGCCGGAAGCGAAGAGCAGCCAAAGGGAACCGGCCAACCAGGCCAGGAATCGCGAGTAACTTTGAACACCTCTGTTCATTGCGGTTGCAAGGGAGGCCTACCGCTGGAAGCGGGCCCCCGCCGGATGGTTGCTGCCGTGGATTTGGGAATGACAATTCTGGCAGGAGCGGGCCAGGACGCGTGAATTCGGGGCCGCGCCGCCGCCGACCAGTTGTCCGGCGTTGTAGAGATCGCTTTGGTGGAATCCGCTATTGCCGTGGCACTCCTGGCAAAGGAAGGGCCGCGCCACCTGCAGCAGCTTGTCATGATTCGAGCCGTGCGCGTTGTGGCAGCTCAGGCAGTTTTCACGCACCGGCGTGTGCTCCCAGAGGAACGGGCCGCGTTTTTCCGCGTGGCATTGGTAGCAGGTCTCATTGATCGAATCGGTCTTCAACAACGACGCGGTCGTCGAACCATGCGGATTGTGGCAGTCTACGCAGGTCATCTTGCCGTCAAGTACCGGCATGTGGGACCGCTTGGAAAACTCGGCCCGCTGCTGCTGGTGGCAGGTGATGCAGGTCTCGTTGATGCTCACTTTTTTGATCAGGCCGCTGTCAGAGAATCTTGCCATCGGGTTGTGGCAGTCGCTGCAGCTGAGATCGTTGGCAGCGTGGGCCGAGCCCGGCCAGTGCATCCGCTGGCCGCCCTTGTGGCATTCCAGGCACATCATGGTCTGCTGCGCCACCGGCGTGCCCCACTCTTTCGTGAAGCCAACCAGGGCGCCATGGTTCGCCGGGCCCGCCGGATCCTTGAGATGGTTGGAACCCGGGCCATGGCAGGCCTCGCAACTCAGTTTTTCCTTCTCATTCTTCGGGTTCAGCCGGAAGACGTTCGCATGAGTGGTGTGCGTAAACTGCTTGTTCTGGGTCGTGTGGCATGCAACGCACACCGCCTCCCCAACGTAGCTGGCACCGCCATTCAGCGGTGCCGGAGGTTTCGCAACCGGCACCGGTTCCTTCGACAGGATGACCGGAACGATTCCGACCGCGAATAGGACTCCGCCGATGCAGCCGCTCCTGAGCCAAGTGAAACTGCGCGCCGGTTTCATGGGCTCCTCATCCTTGCTTCGAAATTCGGAAATCCGACGCGCGCAACGGGACAGCGCATCGATCGTTCACCTCCAGGCCGTTGCCCCGGGTGCTGACGACTCCGGTCGTTTGACCAGCACTTGAAGACTGAAAGCTGATAGATCAAGGGCGGCAAATGGCGGTAGGATTTTATCGTCCGTCTTGTCTTGGAACGATTGCCCATGTCCCGGTCCTCGGCGAAGTTGAAACTGTAACAGTCCTGTTACCCAATCCTGCTGGCGGTCAGTCCGGGTTCCCGCACAGGTTGGGAGCAGGAACGGCAGTCCTTTTCGGAAAGATCAGGCAGGCCCAGTTGGAGTTGCCCACACCCTAATCCGCCTCCGATCAAACCCCAAGCCACAACGTTTATCGTACCTATGCTTGCCCCCCCGGAATCGGAGGGGGAGCCATGAAGTTTGACGGATGCATTTGGTCTGATCTGCCGCTGTCGACGGGGATAGCAACCTTGGTTTGCTATGCCGGCGTTTTCCATGACGTGATAGGTATCGAGGAAATGGCGTCGCGATTGGGCGTGTCGGGGCGGGAGGACTTTTACACCTCCCTGAATGAGCTGCATCGTGAGGGCAGGATCGTGCTGGAGGACGGATATGCCGGGCTGCCCGACTTGCGGGACAAAATCCGCCTCAAGGCGGCCAAGATAGAAACGACCGCCCAGCTCATCAATTCCCGCCTCGAAGATCTCCAGCGGTTGGGGAAAAATCCTGTGGTAAAGTTTGTCGGGATCTCGGGATCGCTAGCCGCCCAAAATCCCACCAGCGACCGGAATGCCAAGCCGGACGTTGATATTTTCCTGATAACCCGCAGCCAATGTCTCTGGCTTTTTGTGATCCCATCATATATCCGGAACGTTCTTTTTAAGGAAAAAAAGGAGCCGCGCTTGTGCTGCAACTTCATCATGGATGAATCCTCCGTGGAGGTGAGCAACAAAAACTTTTTTACCGCCACCGACATCCGAAACCTTGTTCCCCTCTCCGGACCAGAGACCTACCGGTGGTTCCTCCAGTCCAACCGCTGGGTTGACTACTATTATCCAGGTTTCTCCACGGCCTCCCCGCCGATGGCGGCGAGGTCGACGGGAACGCTGGTCATCAAGTCTTTGTATGTGCTTTTTAATATCCTGCGCTGCATCAGACGCGTGAGCCTGGCTCCTCTCCGGAACTTGTCGTTCAAAATGGATTCATCCGAAAACAACAATTTCAACCGGGTCAGCGTTCGTCTGGGCGGATACCAAGCGCTGGTCCACCGCAGGTTCATCCGCCTTTCGGCCAAGTGGTATCCTGATCTGGTGGACGCGGCCTTGGTCGAAAAATTATTTCCCGACGAACTCAGCGACGGAATCAGAAGGGGGGATACCGCCGCGGTTAAGATTGATGCCGAAATGGGCCTGATGTTCGATAGCAAATATGGATAGCGGAAAATACTACCAGCAGGTGGCGGACTACTATGATCACGAGGCCTGCAGCTACGAGGAGCGCTATTGGAAGAATCTTGTAGCCCAGAGGATCAGGCAGTCATTCAGGGAGGTGGTCAAGGCCCACACTTTCGACAATGTACTCGAGGTGGGATGCGGCACCGGTCTGGACCTTGCCCATTTTGGGTCCATTTTTCCTGAACGGAAAATATACGGCATCGATATTTCGCCGGCCATGGTGACCCAGGCCTCGAGGAAAATCCGGGACTCTGAACTCGGAAATGTGAGGGTGGCGGTGGGCTCCCCGGAAGATCTGCAGGATCTTTTCCCCGAAGTTCGATTCGATCATGTTTACGTATTCTTTGGGGCCCTGAACACGGTCGAAAACCTCTCCGAGGTTTCCCGCATGCTCAAAAGCAGGATGAAACCGAATGGCACGATGGTTCTCACCTTTGTGAACAAGTGGTACCTCGTCGATATGCTGATCAGCCTGCTAAAATTCAGGTTCAAAAGAGCCTTCCTGCGATTGAGAAAGATATGGGGGGGCTATTCGCCGCAATATCACCTCAAAAGCAGGTGTCTCTCTCCCGCAGAAATCCGGAAGGCATTTGGCGCGGACTTCAGCATCACCCATAGCCGGGGTTATTCGATTTTGTATCCGGCCTGGTACAGACTCCACTGGACCTACCGGTTGGGACGAAGGATATGCGATGCACTCTGGCAGGCCGACCGCCTGCTCAATCGCACCCCGGCCTGGTGTCTTGGCGAATATGCCCTCTATTCATTCAAAGCCCGGGATTGACCCCCGGGCGTCCTCAACTCGGCCGGAACATTGTTTAGGATCATTTCTTCAACTGAAGGGAATTTGAAATGGTAACCGGCGACGAACTCCGGGTATTGGGTCGCACTGTTGTTCGAAAAGGTAAAGGCCTCTTGCACGGCCCGCCCATGCCGCCGTCGGATCTCCCGAATGTCCATCCGCCGGATCTCCGCCCCGGTGAGCTTCGCCAGTCTCTCGGCAAATTCGAGCTGGGAGATGCATGCACCCGGGGCGAAAAGGTTGTAGCAATGGCCGGGCCTCGCCTGCCTCACCGCATGGGCGATTAATCCCGCGCAATCCTCCACATCAAGCAATGACATCAGATTTTTTCCGTCACCGAACAAAGGGATGACCCGCTGATGTCTGATGCTCTTCACGTAGAACTCTCCGAACCACGAACCACCCCCGATGACCCACGGGGGGCGAAGCATCGTCACGGGAACCTCGTTGGCCCGCAGGGCGTCCTCCCAAGGCTGTTCCGCCCGATGGTACTCCCGCGCAAAGGCGATCGGGGCGAGCGGCCTGGCCTCGTCCACGGGGATGTCACCGCAATCACCATAAACCAGGCTGCCACTGACATAGATCACATGCGGCTTGTCCGCCGCGCCCCTGAGGTGGCTCACCAGCCGGCGATTGGCCCTGGCTCCGCTGCTGGCGGCCAGAAACCTGCCGAGCGGCCCTCGCCCACCCATACGCGCCAGGTGAACGATGGTGCTGGGCTTAAACCGATCCAGCAGCGACAGATCGAACGAGCCGAGGCTGCCGGTGTGGGTGTTGATCTGCTCCAGCTCCCGGAAACGCGCCGAGCGGTGGACGAGCAGCATAATATCATTGGCCTGCCGGTCGGCCGACAGTTGTTTGGTGAGGACCGATCCGATAAACCCGGTTCCGCCCAGCAAAAATATTCGCTTCCTTTCAGTCATAAGGTCTCGTTCCAAGCTGGCCGCTCCAATCCAAAATGACGACAGATTACTTAATCATCACGCCCCCGATCACCTGCAAGAAAAAGTCGCGCCCCATTCGGTGACCGCCATGAAACGCAAGATCGCGATGATTCAACCGTATTTTGGGACCCTGCCCAATTATTTCGGCCTGGCCTTGAGCAGCTACGAATCCAATGCCGATTTTGATTGGTATATCCTTACCGATGACCGGACGCCCCACCGCTATCCTCCCAATGTCATCGTATCTTATACGACACTGGCCCAGCTAAAATCCCGGTTCCAGCAGCATTTCGATTTTCCGATTGCGCTCGAACGTCCGTACAAGCTGTGCGACTACAAGCCCCTTTATGGTCACTTGTTCGCGGACCAGCTCGGGGACTACGATTTCTGGGGGTACTTTGATCCGGATGTCATTTTCGGCGACTTAAACCGATTCATCACCGCGGAGGCCTGCCAACGCTATGACAAGTTCTGCCTGAAAGGGCACTTCTCGCTGTATCGGAATACTCCCGCCGTCAACCTCCTCTACCAACAGAAGGTCGCAAATTGCCTGTACTACAAGGAGGTGATCGGCAGCGAAAGGAACTGGGGGTTCGGCGAGCGAGACTATGGCGTGAACGCTTTTTTCGCAGCCAGGAACCTCAAGGTCTATACGGAGTGCCCCATTGCCGACATCTATTATAGAGACTACGCGATGCGGGTGATCGACGGGACCGCGACCGAAAGGGAAAAATCAAGGAAGTCCTGTTTTGCGTATGAGCAGGGCAAGGTGTATCGGTACTATTGGCTGGCAGATGAAATCCGCCGGGAGGAGTTCATGTACATTCACCTGATGAAACGAAAAATGACGGTTTTATGCAGTAATCCGCACGCCTATTTGATCTACGGGAATGCCTTTCAGGAAGCGGAACCCATCACCCGGGACCTTTTGGAATCGACCAACCAAGACAGGATCTTTTACCGCCCCCTGGACAAGCTGAGGTTCGTCGTACGCTACTACCTGGTGCCTGCATGCAAGATCCTGTTCGTCGAAAGAAACTACCGGAAATTCGTCGCTAAACTTGGGGAAATCAGCCGCGCCAGGCAGCGGCGCCTGCGAAAGACATAACCGGGAAATCGTTGCTTTGTGCCAATAAAAAAATCCACACCCGCAGGGTTTAAGGAGCCTCCTCCGGCCGGGCTGGGTTTGCGTAGTCGGGTGGCCCGGTGCCTTTCCACCCCATGAAGCTTCGGCGCGTCTTCGCCCTCGTTCCGGACTGCCATGTGCCCGGGTGGAGATATTCGGAGGTCTGGCGGCGGCATTTCTACGCCGGGCTCAAGCGGGCCGGCCTCGAGGTTATTCTCCCCCGGAACATTGACTTCAGCTGGGCGCGGCCGCCGCAGGCCTTCAACCTCGCCCGCTCGGCGGAGCTTCGCGCCCGGGTGAGCGAAAAACTTCTCGAACAGATCCTGGCGACCGACGGTGCCCGCCCCGAGGCGGTGTTTTCCTACTGCTTCTCCCATGACATCGAACTGGACCTCGTGGATCGTGTGCGCGCGGCCGGTATCCCCTGGGTCAACTTTTTCTGCGACAGCCTCCACGCATTCGAATGGGTCTCCGACCTCGCGGCGCGGACCTCCTTGAACTGGTTTGTCGAACCGGCGGCCGAAGAGCGCTACCGTGCCCTTGGGGTGCCCTGCGTTTGTGCGCCCTATGCCCTCAACCCGGACGCGCTGCCGGATGCGTCCTGTGACACCCTCCATCACGCCCTGCTCTTTGTCGGTGCCGTCAACCGCGATCGAATCCGGGCCGCCACCCTGATCCGGCTCGCGGGCGCCGACCTGCATATCCGCGGGTTGGGATGGAAGGATGCCTTGGAATCCAAGCCCGGACGCGACCGCACCCCGGCGGACCTCCCCAAACGGGCCGTCCGGGCCGCTGTGCGAACGCTCTTTGGGACAAGGATCGGCGGCTACCTCGACGAAGCGACGATGCTGACGGAGCTGCGGCGGTCTGCGGTCGTCCTTCGGCTTAACGAACGCGGGGTCGGGCCGGGAGCCCCCAGCTACTTGAAACTGCGTGATCTCGAGTTCCCCGGAATGGGATGCTGCTACCTCAGCCACCATCACGCGGACCTTGCAGGCATCTTTGATTGCGGAAGAGAGATCATCACTTTCCAGACTCCGTGGGAAGCGGGCCGCCTGGCGAAGGACCTCGCCCGCCACTTGCCCGAATGCCGGGAGATCGGCCGTCGCGCCCGGGCGCGGGTTTTGGCCGAACACACCTGGTCTTCCCGACTCTCCCTTCTCGAATCGCGTCTCTAGTTCGATGCTTCCTATAACCGGTCAATGAAGATACTCGTCGTTTCGCCGAATTTCCCCTCTCCCGCCCTCCCCATGAGGGGCCTCACCTCCAACGAGCAATTCCGCTTGCTGCGGAACGCCGGGCATGAGGTCAGTGCGGTGGTTCCCCTGCCCTTCCTGCCCTGGGCTTCCCCGGGCATCCCCCGCCCGGGATGGCGCCGCCTCTATGCCATTCCGACCGTTGAAACGGATCACGGGGTGGAAATCGCACATCCCCGTTATTTCTCGCTTGGACGCGCGGCGGGCCTCCCGGCTGCCGCCGGACTGGAACGACGCTTTTTCTGGAATGCATTACAGCCTTTCATCACGTCATTCGCGGCGGGCGGCGGCCATATTGTCCATGCCCACTCCGCCGGGCTTCCCGGTTGCATGGCGGGACGCACCGGAAATGCGAAGCTCGTGGTTTCCATGTTGGACCATGAACTCTTCCACCTTGCCGCCGTCTCGCCCGCGTGGCGTCGGGCCATTGTTGACACGTTGCGGCGCGCGGCCTGCGTCGTCTACCTCTCCCCTCTCCTGATGCGGCTGGGACTCGAAGCCGCCGGACCGCACGAGGCCTGCGTCATCCCGCTGGCCATCGATGTGTACAACGATCTTCGGCCGCGCCGGGGCACCACCTTCACCGTCTCCACGGCCGCCCGGCTTGTTGAACGGAAAAAGGTGCATGTGCTCATCGAAGCCTTTGCTGCGTTCCGCCGGGAAGTCCCCGAGGCCCGGCTCGTCGTGATCGGTGAAGGCCCGGAACGCCTGCGGTTGGAGAATCTGGCGGCCCGGCTCGGCGCCGGTGAGGCGGTCGAGTTCACCGGCCATCTCACTCACCGCGAAGTCGTCGCCCGGATCGCCGAGTCCCACCTGTTCGCGCTCCCGAGCGTCCACGAATCACTGGGGACCGTGTACTTCGAGGCCATGTCCCAAGGAGTACCGGTCGTCGGGACGGTGGATGAAGGGATTGCGGGCTTCATCGAGGACGGGAAGGACGGCTTCCTCGTGCGCCCCAACGACCCCGAACCGCTGGTGCGGCTTATGCGCGCGCTGCATGGGGAACCAGAACTGTGGCACCGCATCGCTGAAGCGGGCCGGGCCAGCTTCGAACGGATTGGCGCCGATTGGGCAAGCTCGGTGGCAACCCACCTCGCCCTCTTCGAGCAGCTCATCCGCAAAGGTCGGGCGACGCCATAGCCCGCCCAGTCGCCTTTTTCACATCGCGCATCTTCAAAGAACTCTCGCTCCCATCAATGACCAAGCTCCCAAACTTCATCATTGCCGGTGCGTCCAAATGCGGAACGACCTCGTTGCACCAATATCTAGGCCAGCATCCTCAGGTATATGTGAGCCCGATCAAGGAACCCAGGTTCTTTGGAGCCGCCGATCTGTTGTCTTGCGCGGAGGAAATCCCAAAGATCAAGCGTGAGCAGGCCAAGCTGCGGGCCTATTTGCAGGGGGATATGTCCCAGCCGGCGCACTTGGTGGTGACTGAATGGGATGATTATGTGCGGTTGTTCAGGAATGTCCGCCAAGAGATCGCCATTGGTGAAGCCAGTGTCAGTTACCTCCAGCAACCGAGCGCCGCGCCAGCCATTCGGGCGAAACTGCCGGGGGCACGACTCATTTTCCTGCTCCGTGATCCGGTTGAACGTCTTTTTTCGTTCTATTTGCTGGCGCGCCAGCACGAGCCGTTCATGACCTTCCGGGCCTGGGCTTTTGATGCGATCCATTCAGGAGGGGATCGCGGGCGTGAGGGAAGGCGGATCGCGCTGGATGGCGGGTTGTATGCCTCGCAGCTGGGACGCTTCCTTGATATCTTTCCCCGCGACCAGCTGCGCATCTATTTGTACGAATCCTACCGCTCCGACGTGCATGCCGTGCTGCGGGACATCTTTGCCTTCCTGGGGGTGGATCCTGATCACCCGATCGATGTGTCCCGCCGGCACAACGAAACGTTGGTGCCACGCTTCCTGGCAATGGACCGCCTGCGACGCCGGTTCCTCGGCAACACCTCCCTCACCACATGGCTTCCACTACCGGTGGGTCGCGCATTACGGGAGTTCTATATGCGGCGAAAGGGCAACTTCTCGCCGGATCCTGATGACCGCCGGATGGTGATCGACTACTATCGCGACGAAATCCTCCGAACCCAGGACCTCATTGGCAAAGACCTCTCCGCCTGGCTCCGGTGATCAATTCTGAGCCACCATCGTCCCTCCAAGACCGGCAGCGCCCAGAGTAAACACACTCTCGCACAGTTCCAACACTTTGACTCATCGTCGAGTTAATGAGATGGCTAATGTGCCAAACGGCCGCTCGACCAGATAGTAGGCAAGGGTCGCAATCAAGCAGGTGGCGCCGGCAACAGCGATAACGAACAGGCCAGTGTCGGAGATCGCAGCAAACTTCTCCACGAAAATCATGTGGCACAGGTATCCCGAGTAGGAAATCTTGCCGAAGAACCGACACCCCGGATGAGCGAGAATGCGATTGAGGGAGCCGCCAACGAAGAGAGGGAAAAATACCAGTCCACAGATCAACGGAATCATCGGCACCCACCAGCAGTAGTAAGAACTTGGCGGCACGCAGACACCCAGGTTGAATGCTAGCGCGGCGGGCGAAAGCAGGAAAAGAAGAAGGAAACTCGTAACCGTGCAGGCAGGTGCCGTTCGCCGTAACTGTGCATTCCAGACATTTGAACTGGATACGGCAACATACAGCCGCGCCAGCAATGTTCCACTCACAAATAAAGGGAGATATTGGGAGAACGCGTGCAGGCCTTTCCCCCACATAAACCATGTTTTGGGATCTTTCCAGAACGGGGCATCAATCAATTGAAGGCACAATGCAACTGTCAGAACGGCACCGAGTAGAACGGGGCGATTCCAAAGGAAAGCGACCACCGCCACTATCAACGGTAGCAGCAAATAATAGCGCGTCTCGATATAAACCGTCCACAAATGGCCGTCTCCCTGCAGGCACGCCAGGTTTCGCAAAACTTTATCCCATTCCCAGTCCCTCAAAAAATGGAATGCAACAAGAGCGAGGGCCAAAGGGGGCAATATCCGCAGGATCCGTCTTATAAAATACGCCCCCAAGACACGGACCTGACCAAGGGTGGAAGGGTGCGAAAAAAACGGGTAACTGAGCAGAAATGCTGAGAGCACAAAGAATATCCATACGCCGAACTGGCCCATCCCTTTAGTAGAGAGGCCACGCGCTTGGCCTATGTGCGCGAACAGCACTAATAGAAATGCAAGGCCTCGAATTGTGTCCAACACTGGGAAGTGGTGGCTCTGGTGTTTATTTGGAATTACTATACCGCTTGCTTCGATACGGAATAACCTCGAAGTTGCACTCATAGTATATCGGGAGAATGCAGTATTCGTCGCCGCTCTGCAAGTTGTGCCCGACAAGCCATGCCGTCCTATCATCACAACTCCACTTCCCGACAGTTTAGTTCACCATGAGATCAGCAGGCGAACTAGTCTTCTGACCGCCTCGTGGCCTTGGTTGGAGGATTACCACCGGCAACAACCAGACCCCTTGTCTTTTCCCCGAATGGAAGCGAATCTGCCCGCCCGCCATGGCTCACCATTCCCCAACCCAGGAAAATCCTGCCGTCGAGCGCCTGCCCAAGGCTCCGCTGAACCGGGAGAGCCTGCGGGAATCCCTGGCTCTTTTCGGTTATATCAGGCCATATCGGGTCCGCTTCTACGCCGGGCTGGCGACTCTTTTCATCAGCGCCCTGATGAGGCTGGCATTCCCGTTTCTGGCCGGGGCCATCATCGATGCAGCCCTGAGGCCGGGAGTTGCCTCCCTGCCCTTCTTCGGGGCGTTGAGCCCTGATCAGGTGGCACTCCTGCTGGCCGGTTCGGTCGTGCTCCTGGCGCTCGGGTCCTACCACAGTTCAATAGCCCTCAACGGGGTTGGCCTGAGCGCGCTCGCCGATCTCCGGCGCGAGGCCTATGGGCGCTTGATCGCCCTTCCCATGGGTTTCTTTGGCCGGCGCCGCATCGGCGAACTTAGCAGCCGGCTCTCCCTGGACATTGGCCAGATCGAGGGGGCGCTGATCGACTCGTTGCCACAAATCTGCCGGCATTCCGTCTTCTTGCTCGGTAGCCTTGTCCTGTTCGCCGTGACCTCGGTCAGGCTGACTGTGGTGATGATTCTCATCCTCCCCCTATTGATCGCGGTGGCCGTCTTGCTTGGCCGGCGCCTCCGAAGGTTCTCGCGGAATACCCAGGACCGGCTCGCCGCCACGAACACCGTGGTGGAGGAGACGCTCCAGGCGATCGCCTCCGTGAAGGCTTTCGTCAATGAAGGTTTTGAGCTGGAGCGGTACAGCCGGGCCAATCACCGCGTGCTGACCGCAGCCTTGACCTCGGCCCGTTGGCGGGCGGCCTTTGGTGCCTTCTTTATGACGGCCCTCTTTGGCTGCATGGCGATCGTGCTGTGGTTCGGGGCCGGCCTCCTGCACCGGAACGAGATTAGCGCAGGCGAACTCACCCGGTTTGTCCTCTACATGACCTTTATTACCGGCGCCTTGGGGCAGGCGGCGGAATTGTTCAGCCAGGTTCAGAAAACCGTGGGTGCCACCCAGCGGGTGCGTGAACTGCTGCGCGAGCCGACCGAACTGCAGCCCGGTAGCAACGAGCCTGCGCGGGCCGGGTTCCCCCTGCCAGAGAGACTGCGGGGCGAGGTCGAATTCGAGACGATGGGATTCCACTATCCGGGCCGGCCCGAGGTGCCGGTCCTTCAGGGCATCACCCTGAAGGCCAGACCAGGCGAACGGGTCGCCTTGGTCGGGCCCAGCGGGGCCGGCAAGTCCACCCTCACCCAGTTGCTCATGCGATTTTATGCGCCGGACTCCGGCCGGCTCCTCATCGACGGCCGGGACGCCGGTGACTATCCCCTTCATTGGCTGAGGGCACAGATGGCGATGGTGCCCCAGGAAGTCCTGCTTTTTGGTGGCACCATCTACGAGAACATCGCCTATGGGAAACCGGGTGCCGGTGAAGCGGAGGTCATGGCCGCGGCCGCCCAAGCCAATGCCGATGAATTCATTCGCGGCTTCCCCGAGGGCTACCAGACCCTGGTGGGCGACCGTGGCATCAAGCTCTCCGGCGGCCAGCGCCAGCGGGTCGCCATCGCCCGGGCGATCCTGAAGAACCCGGTGATCCTGATTTTGGACGAGGCCACGAGTTCCCTGGACAGCGAGAGTGAACGCCTGGTGCAGGTCGCCCTTGAGCGCCTGATGAAAGGCCGGACCTCCTTTATTATCGCCCATCGCCTGACCACGGTGAGAAACGCCGATATGATAGCGGTGGTCCAGGCTGGCCGCGTCGTGGAGACCGGTACTCACGACTCCCTTTCCTCGAGCCCGGACGGCTTGTATCGGCGGCTAAGCATCCTCCAGTTCGGACAGGGGGAGCCCGAAAGCACGCCACCCTTGAATTGAAAGACGGCTGGCAATGGCCTCAGGCTGACGACACGACGGTCTAACAGATCAGTCGTATCGGGCTAAATCCCATCTGACGTCGTGTCGTCGTGGCTAACAGCAGTCCGGGGTTGCGGGAGGGGAACTAAGGAAGTTCCCTCCGGGTCGTAGTGCCCAAGTCATGACCCGTTACCCCACCCTGTCTGCCCTGTGTTTCTCGGGCGTCTCCGCCCTGCTTGTGCCCTCCCCGGGCCGTGCCGATCAAACCCCGCCACCCGCCGCCAGCCCCTCCAGCGCTTCCGCCGCACTTACTGACCTGGAAGCGCGCTCGCCGAAGGACTGGAGCAACCCGCTGGCGATCGCGGAGCTCAACGCCGAGGTCATGCGCCTCGTTGAGACCAACACCCTGCAAAGCGCCGAGGAGTTCTACCGGGCCGCTGCCCTGATCTACCGAAACCTCGGGGAATTCCGGACTGGCCGGGTACACTATGAATTGTACCTGGCCGCCGCCGCCTTGGGCCACCCCGGCACCGAAAGCGGCCTGCATGCTTCGTGGGACATTCTTCTGGGGCTGCTTGGCCGGCCCTGCCGGGTCGACACTGGGGGCATGGCGACGACCAACCCTGACTTTTTCCAGCTGGATCCGGCCCCGGGCTGCATCCAGGCGGTCCTGCGCAATCCCGCCGCCGCCCGGGCGGCGCTGGCCACGGCCAAGGACAATCCGGAGATCAAGACCTTGGTGGATGCCGACCAAGCGGTGCGGCAAACCAACTGGAGCACGCTGACCGAGGAGCAGCGCAAGGCGAACAGCGATGGCGACCGCCAGCGCAACGCCCGGATGATCGAGATCGTCAACGCCGGTGACGTGCACACGGCGAACGACTTCACCAGCGCTTCGCTCGTGATGCAGCACAGCCCGCGGTTCTCCGGCTTCCAACTGGCGCATGAACTCGCCGTCTGCTCGATGCTGCTGGGTGACCGCTCGACCGGGCGCTGGCTCGTCGCCGCCACCTATGATCGGATGTTGCGCAGCATCGGTCATGACCAGCGCTTCGGCACGCAGTTTAGCTCCAATGGACCGCAGCGGATCGACGAAATCGGGATCTGCGACGCCGAGCGGCAGGCGCTGGGGTGTCGTCCGCTGGCCAAGACCCGCGCGCTCCAGGTCGAGGGCTCGATGGTGGTGCCCAAAACTGCTGGCGGTAAGCCGTAAGCTTTGGGCGATAGGTTAAAGGGATTAATCGCGGGGAAACTTTGGTCACAAAAGCGCCCAACCGAGAAATACCGGGTGCGGGGCACTCTGGTAACGTATTACGTTACCGGGGAAATATCTGGCTGCTCAGATCCCTGTCCTGCTGGCGGGAGGTGACCCAGCAGAACAACCGGAGCGTGCGCTCGGCATCCAAGGCCGCATGGCGCGCCTTCAGGCAATCCTGCAGGCGCTGCTTGGGCAGGCCGAGAAAGCGGGCCAGTTGGACCTTGCTGCCACGCTTGCCCAGGAACGGTAGCGCCTGCTTCACCAAGGTGTTCCAAAGCGGTGTCTGCGCGCCCGGCCGCAAAGTCCGGCCAACACCCCGGCGGGGCGCAGGCGGCCGGGGCTTTCTGATCCGCTGCGCCGCGACATAAACGACCTCTTCCAGAGCCCGGAAGAGGTCCCTCAGCAAAGCAGAGTCCACGGGAGGATGGGGGCTCATCGTATCAGGGCATTGTAAGGGGGAGCACCAATCCACGGCGGCGGCCGAAACCGCTCAACGGCAGGCGGCGGCATGGCCTGAATGCAGGTGGTCGCGATCTGTCCTGCGCCTCTGGTAACGCAATACGTTACCAGAGGCAGCGCACGGCCGGGAGGGAAGATCGGGGAAAGGGCGGCGCACCGGCGAATGGCACGAAAAGCCTTTACCCCAGGGAGTCTCCTGCCCCAGCTCGGAGACTGGTAACGTATTACGTTACCAGGGATGGGGGCGGGCGGGGACAATCAGCCCGGCTTGGGCCGGAGGGGAAAGGGATCGCGGGTGGGGCGTGAAATGCATTTGCACCGGGAAGGCCCCTGCCCCATCAATCCAATCCTCGTCGGGCCAGACGGGAATCAAGAAACGACGTTTCATCGAGCCCATGGACATACCGCCTGACGTTTGGAAGGAGATGATATCCACCTCCGTCAATTCTGTAATCACGGCCGTAATCACGGCTGCGGTGCAAAACCAGCGCGAAGGCTCCAACTGGGTGAAATGCGCCAAACTGGGACTGTTACTCGGCGTCATCGCCGGCGGCCTCTGTGCCTTGGAAGTTTTTGTCCAACACCTGCTCTGACATGGATTCCGCCATACAATACAAGCAAGACCAGGGGGGAAATGCCGTCTGGCACTATGCGGCCTGGGGGGTGATTGCCGCCGTGGTTGCGATCATCGTTTCCCTCAGCTTCAAGCTGCCGATGGTCTACGTCGCCCCCGTGGCATCGGGGATTGCGGGCTGGCTGGCGGGAGCCACGAAAAAGCGGCATCCCGGCCAACCATTGACCACGGCCTGATTATTCAGCCCGGCGGCAAACCCATTGCAGGAGTCTTAAAGAATTGCTCTGGGAGGGCCTTGCCGTTTATGTCAGGATCTCGTCGGGCCGGACGGGAGGTATGACCGCACACTGCATTTTCTGGCTTAGAGCTTATCGCTCTCCGCTTACTGCTCATCGGCACACACCCCGCGTTTTCAACCTGGCTGCGCTCCCCACGACAAGCTCTGGGCCTGGCGGTTGCCTCGTGGAGGCTGGAGGACAGATCACGCACTCGCGCGCCAGGTTCAGTCTTTGGCAACCCAACCCTTTCCGCCTCACGCCCGGAAAGAATAAAATTAGCGGGGAGACCAAATGATTGAATCAGGCATATACTTAATCGGCCTCGCGTTCCTGGTCCTGGCTCTCTTTCCCCTTTTTATTTATCTGTTTTTCCAGCTGGTTGTCCTAGATTTGAAGAGCAAGGCCCTGGTGGATGACCTGAGTGATCGCGGTGCCTTCAAACTGAGTTACTTGTCGGAGCAGAAAAAGACCGCTGATGGCGTCCGCAGGGAGCTGAAGGAGCATTACGGATACAGACGATTCACCTGGCCCGTAGTGCTGGTCGTGTTCTTCAATCTCGTGGGTTTCAGCATTGTCTGGGATACCGTATGGCATGGGTTTGGTCCGGCCGAGGCATCGTCAGGAGTGCTGTACAGTGCAAAATTCCTGGCCGCCGCCCAACTGCCGATGATGGCTTTCCTCGGAGTGATCATCTTCAACTACGGCCACTTGCTTCGCCGGCTTTATGTCTGGGATGTAACGACCCATGTGTTCTGGAACGCGCTCTATCGCAGCTGGCTGGTGGTCAGTGTGGCGGTGGTTCTGGCGGCCTCGACCGCGCCCACCCCCGAGCCCAATGCGGTGGCGGGAGTACTCAAGTGGACCCAGGTGCACGCCTTTTATTTTGCCCTGGGCTTCATCGTTAATCCGGTGCTGCAAAACCTGCTCGAATCAGCCCAGGCTCATTTTAACGCGAAAAAGAAGATCACGCCGGAGCTACCTCTTTCGTTGGTGCAGGGCATCAGCTTCTGGCATCAATACCGGCTGGAGGAGGAAGGCATCGATAACGTCCAGAATCTTGCCACCTGCAATGTCATCGATCTGGCCGTCACCACCCGCTATAATCTCCGCACGCTCCTCGATTGGGTGGACCAGGCGGTCCTCATCCATCGCATGGGGGAGAAGGCGGTCACGCTGCGCGACAAGGGCTTTGTCTCGGGAGCCATCGACATGGCCTGGGCCTCGCCCGAGAACACCCAGGATGACGAAGCAGCCAAGCACATCGCCAAGACCGTCGGCAGTGAGCCGCTCTACGTGGCGAACCTGATGGACAGCCTTTTCGAGGACGCCCAAGTCAGGATGCTCTGGGATTTGTGGCAGTCAGAGGAAAAGTCCTGGGATAAATGACCCCTAATGCGTGCTCCATCACACCCCAATCAGACGGGAAGAATGCACACACCCCGCATTTTCGATCTGGCTGCGCTTCGCCTGCCATGAGTCGGGTTCTACTACTACTTGCCGCTATAGCATTTCTTGGAGGGTGTGCCCGCCAAGCAGACGTCTCCAAGACGAAACACTTTCAGAACAGGGGAATTACCTTCGACTATCCTCAAAACTGGAGAATCACGAAAGATGAACAAAACGAGTCCTTCAGTCTTATCTATGTGGAAGGGCCTGGATCAGTGCTCACAATTCTCTCTGTTTTTAATGCCGATATGGATATATCACTCGAGAAGTATACAGCTGACTTCATTGAAAGCATGCGCCTGGGGGTGCCTCTAAATTGGTTTAAGCTAACGAGCACATCAGCAAAGCCCGAGATGACCGACGTAAGATTTTCCATCAGAATAGGCGACATTGACACTCCCATTACGGCAAATTTATCCAAGCGTGAGATGGGAGGTCTTCAAGTGATATGTCTTACTCAAGAGGCCGATGAAGACCGGCACTTGGTTCAGGCGGGCTTTGATCTCATTCGTCAATCGCTCGCGTCAAGCCCGGCCGCTATTCCGGGCAAATAATTGAATATTGCCCACGCGCTTTCAGGCAGGCACGAGCAAGTCATGTCCGGTAAGCCGTGCGCGATGGCTTGATGTCTACATCGTAAATGAAAAGGCGCTCCGGGTGGAGCGCCTGAGTTGTCGAAGCGGAAAAGGCGGGATTCGGAGATCCCGCCCTACAGTTAAGGCAGGTCGGTCGAACCCATCAGATACCGATCGCACTCGCGGGCAGCACCACGGCCTTCGTTGATCGCCCACACCACGAGGCTCTGGCCGCGGCGGCAGTCGCCGGCGGCGAAGACGCCTTTGAGGGACGTCGTATACTTCTCGTGCTCGGCCTTGATGTTGGAGCGGGGGTCGGTCTCGAGGTTGAGTTCCTTGAGCAGGGGCTGTTCGGGTCCGAGGAAGCCCATGGCGAGGAGGACGAGCTGCGCGGGACGGGTCTTCTCCGTGCCGGGGACTTCCGTCGGCACAAACTGGCCCTTGTCGTTCTTGCCCCACTTGATCTCGACAGTGACGAGCTCCTTCACGTTACCTTTCTCGTCGCCGATGAACTTCTTGACCGTGGTGACGTAGATGCGGGGATCGGCGCCGAACTTCGCGGCGGCCTCCTCCTGGCCGTAGTCCATCTTGTAGGTCTTGGGCCACTCGGGCCAGGGATTGTCGGCCGCGCGGTCGGTGGGCGGCTTGGGGAGAATCTCGATCTGCAGCAGGCTCTTGCAGCCATGGCGCATCGACGTGCCGACGCAGTCCGTGCCGGTGTCCCCGCCGCCGATGACGACGACGTCCTTGCCCTTCGCGCTGATGAGCGCGTGCTCCGCCCCGCCGTTGAGCACGGCCTTGGTGTTGGCGGTGAGGAACTCCATCGCGAAGTGCACGCCGTTGAGCTTCCGGCCCTCGATGGGCAGGTCGCGCGGCAACGTGGCACCGGTGCAGATGACGGTGGCGTCGTATTCCTTCAGGAAGATCTGGGGCTCGACGTTGTCGCCGACGTTGGCGTTGCAGATGAACTTGATGCCCTCCTGCTCCATGAGCTTGATGCGGCGGAGGACAACCTCCTGCTTGTCGAGCTTCATGTTGGGGATGCCATACATGAGCAGGCCGCCGGGGCGGTCGGCGCGCTCGAAGACGGTGACGGTGTGGCCGGCGCGGTTGAGCTGGTCGGCGGCGGACAGGCCGGCGGGGCCGGAGCCGATGACGGCAACCTTCTTGCCGGTGCGGACGGCGGGTGCATGGGGGACGACCCAGCCCTCCTCCCAGCCCTTGTCGATGATGGAGGCCTCGATGTTCTTGATGGTGACGGGCGGGCTGTTGATGCCGAGGACGCAGGAACCCTCGCAGGGCGCCGGGCAGACGCGGCCGGTGAACTCGGGGAAGTTGTTCGTCTTGTGCAGGCGGTCGAGCGCCTCGTGCCAGAGGCCGCGGTAGACCAGGTCGTTCCACTCCGGGATCAGGTTGTTGATCGGGCAGCCCGAAGCCATGCCGCTGATGAGCTTGCCGGTGTGGCAGAACGGGACGCCGCAATCCATGCAGCGCGCGCCCTGCGTGCGGAGCTTCTTCTCCTCCATGTGGTGGTGGAATTCCTTCCAGTCCTTGACGCGCTCGACGGGCGTGCGGTCGACGGGCAGTTCGCGGAGGTACTCGATGAAGCCGGTAGGTTTACCCATGGGAAAAAGCTGAAGAGAGGAGACCTGAGACCTGAAACCTGAAACCTGAGGGGTTTAAAGACAGAAAGGCCAAAATCGCCTGCAAGCAGGCTCCTACAACTGGCACGGTATTGTGTCGGGTTGAGTCGGTCATTCAGATTTCAGGTTTCAGGTTTCAGGTTTCTCGCCGCGACGGCGTCAGTTGCCGCCGACGCGGGAGGTGTCGCGAGCGTTTTCCTCGAAGGCGGACATGATGGCCTCGTCGCCAGTGAGGCCGGAGGCCTGGGCGCGGTCGATGCACGCGAGCATGCGCTTGTAGTCCTTCGGCATCACCTTGACGAACTTCGGGACGAACTTGTCCCAGGCCGCCAGGATGGCCTTGGCGCGCTCGCTCTTGGTGTAGTCGAGGTGCTTCTGGATCATCGCCTTCACGAGCGCGATTTCCTTGGCGTCCTCGAGCTTCTCGATACCGACCATCTGCTGGTTGACGCGACCGGTGAAGTCGCCGGCCTCGTCGAGGACGTAGCCCACGCCGCCGGACATGCCGGCGCCGAAGTTGCGGCCGGCGCGGCCGAGCACGACGACGTAACCGCCGGTCATGTACTCGCAGCCGTTGTCGCCGATGCCCTCGACCACGACCGTGGCGCCGGAGTTGCGGACGCCGAAGCGCTCGCCGGCCATGCCGCGGATGTAGGCCTGCCCGGCGCTGGCGCCGTAGAAGGCCACGTTGCCGATGATCATGTTCTCCTCGGCCTTGAAGGTCGCCTTCGCGTCGGGGAAGATGATGAGCTTGCCGCCCGACAGGCCCTTGCCGAAGTAGTCGTTGGCGTCGCCCTCGATGGAGAGCGTCATGCCGCGCGTGACGAAGGCGCCGAAGCTCTGGCCGGCCGAGCCCTTGAACTTGAACTTGATGGTATCCTCGGGGAGGCCCGGGGCGCCGTGCTTCTTGGTGACCTCGCCGGAGGTGATGGTGCCGGTGACGCGGTTGACGTTGCGGATGGGGAGCTCGGCGACGACCTTCTCGCCCCGCTCGATCGCGGGCTTCGCGAGTTCGAGGAGCGTGGTCATGTCGTAGGAGCGGTCGATGCCGTGGTCCTGCTTCTGCGAGCAGAAGCGGCCGACCTCGGGGCCGACGTCGGGCGAGTAAAGGATGTTGGAGAAGTCGAGGCCCTTGGCCTTCCAGTGCTCGACGGCCTTGCGGGCCTCGAGGCGGTCGGTACGGCCGATCATCTCCTCGATGGTACGGAAGCCGAGCGACGCCATGATCTCGCGCATGTCCGTGGCGATGAACTGCATGAAGTTCACGACGTCCTCGGGCCGGCCGGTGTACTTGGCGCGGAGCTGCGGGTCCTGCGTGGCGACGCCGACGGGGCAGGTATTGAGGTGGCAGACGCGCATCATGATGCAGCCCGTGGCAACGAGCGGCGCGGTGGCGAAGCCGAACTCCTCGGCGCCGAGCAGGGCGGCGATGATGACGTCGCGGCCGGTCTTGAGCTGGCCGTCGGTCTCGACGGCGATGCGTGAGCGGAGGTTGTTGAGGACGAGGGTCTGGTGGGTCTCGGCGAGGCCGAGCTCCCACGGGAGGCCCGCGTGCTGGAGGGAGGTCTGCGGCGAGGCGCCGGTGCCGCCGTCGTAACCGGAGATGAGGACGACGTCGGCGTGGGCCTTGGCGACGCCGGCGGCGATGGTGCCGACGCCGACCTCGGAGACGAGCTTCACGGAGATGCGCGCGTCCTTGTTGCCGTTCTTGAGGTCGTGGATGAGCTCCGCGAGATCCTCGATGGAATAGATGTCGTGGTGCGGCGGCGGGGAGATGAGGCCGACGCCGGCGGTGGTGCCGCGGGTCTTGGCGACCCAGGGGTAGACCTTGGTGCCGGGCAGCTGGCCGCCCTCGCCAGGCTTGGCGCCCTGGGCCATCTTGATCTGGAGCTCGCGGGCGTTGACGAGGTATTCGCTCGTGACGCCGAAGCGGCCGGAGGCGACCTGCTTGATGGCGGAGTTCTTGGAGTCGCCCTTTTCGTTGGTCCAGGTGAAGCGGTCGGAATCCTCGCCGCCCTCGCCGGTGTTGGACTTGCCGCCGATGCGGTTCATGGCGATGGCGAGGGTCTCGTGCGCCTCCTTCGAGATGGAGCCGTAGGACATGGCGCCGGTCTTGAAGCGCTTCATGATCTTCTCGATCGGCTCGACCTCCTCGAGCGGGATCGCGGGACCGGCCCGGAAGTCGAGGAGCGAGCGGAGTGTGCAGAGGTTCTTCGACTGCTCGTTGACGAGCTTCGCGTAGGCCGTGTAGGCGACCTTGTTGTTCGTGCGGACGGCCTTCTGGAGGGCGTGGACGGACTCGGGCGTGAAGAGGTGGGCCTCGCCGCTGGAGCGCCACTGGTAGAGGCCGCCGACGGGGAGGACGTGGCCGTTGACCTGGCGGTCCGGGTAGGCCAGGCGGTGGCGCAGGAGGACTTCCTGGGCGATGACATCGAGGCCGATGCCGCCGACGCGCGAGGGCGTCCAGGTGAAGTAGTGGTCGACGACGTCCTGGCGGAGGCCGAGGGCCTCGAAGACCTGGGCGCCGCGGTAGGACTGGATGGCGGAGATGCCCATCTTGGACATGACCTTGATGACGCCCTTGGAGGCGGCCTTCACGAAGTTGGCGCAGGCCTTCTTGTGGTCGATGCCGGCGAGCATGCCCTCGCGGATCATGTCGTCGATCGTCTCGAACGCGACGTAGGGGTTGATGACGGAGGCACCGTAGCCGATGAGCAGCGCCATGTGGTGCACCTCGCGGGCGTCACCGGTCTCGATAACGAGCGACACGCGGGTGCGCAGGCCCTCGCGGATGAGGTAGTGGTGCAGGCCGGCGATGGCCAGCAGCGACGGGATCGGCGCGTATTCCTTGGTGACGCCGCGGTCGGAGAGGATGAGGACGTTGACCTCCTCCTCCTCGATCATGCGGCGGGCCATCATGGAGAGCTCCTCCATGGACTTGGCGAGGCCCTTCTCGCCGCGGGAGACGCGGAAGAGGATGGGCAGCACGCCCATCTTGAGGCCGGGAAGGTTAGTGCGGCGGATCTTGGCGAATTCCTCGTTGGTGAGGACGGGCCACTTCAGCTCGACGCGGCGGCAGGCCGTGGGCTGCGGGTTGAGCAGGTTGCCCTCGGAGCCGAGGCGGGTCTCGTGGGAAATGACGATCTCCTCGCGGATCGAGTCGATCGGCGGGTTGGTGACCTGGGCGAAGAGCTGCTTGAAGTAGTCGTAGAGCAGGCGCGGCTTGTTGGAGAGCACCGCGAGCGCGGCGTCGTTGCCCATGGCGCCGATGGCCTCGACGCCGTCCTTGGCCATCGGGGCGATGATGACGCGCTCGTCCTCAAAGGTGTAGCCGAACGCGATCTGGCGCTGCAGGAGTGTGGCGTGGTCGGGGGTCTCGACGACCGGCGCCTCGGGGAGGTCGCTGAGGTGGACGAGGTGTTGCTTGATCCACTCTTGGTAAGGCTGGGCGCCGGCGATGGTGCGCTTGATCTCCTCGTCCTCGATAATGCGGCCCTGGACGGTGTCCACGAGGAACATGCGACCGGGCTGGAGGCGGCCCTTCTGGACGATGTCCTCGGGCGGGAAGTCGAGCACGCCGGCCTCGGAGGCCATGACGACGATGCCGTCCTTCGTGACGTAGTAGCGGGAGGGGCGGAGGCCGTTGCGGTCGAGGATGGCGCCGATCTGGCTACCATCGGTGAAGCCCATCGCGGCGGGGCCGTCCCACGGCTCCATGAGGCAGGAGTGATACTGGTAGAACGCGCGGCGCTGCGGGTCCATCGACTCGTGGTTGGACCACGGCTCGGGGATCATCATCATCATCGCGTGCGACAGCGGGCGGCCGGCGAGGACGAGGAGCTCGAGGGTGTTGTCGAACATCGACGAGTCGGAACCGTTGGGGTTCACGACCGGGAGGATCTTCTTGATGTCGTCGCCGAAGACGGGGCTGTCGAAGAGCGCCTGGCGGGCGTGCATCCAGTTGATGTTGCCGCGGAGGGTGTTGATCTCGCCGTTGTGCGCGAGGTAGCGGTAGGGATGCGCGCGCTCCCAGCTCGGGAAGGTGTTGGTCGAGAAGCGCGAGTGGACGAGGGCAAGGGCCGACTCCATCGCCGGGTGCTTCAGGTCGGGGAAGTAGTTGTCGACCTGGTCGGTCGTGAGCATGCCCTTGTAGACGAGGGTGCGCGACGAGAGGCTGGCGACATACCAAGCCTCGGCGCCGGTGATGGTCGAGGTGCGGATGTCGTTGTAGGCGCGCTTGCGGATGACGTAGAGTTTGCGCTCGAAGGCGAGGTCATCGAGGCCCTCGGGGCGGGCGATGAAGCACTGGCGCATGAACGGCTCGGCGGACTTGGCGGTGTCGCCCAGGGAGGCGTTCTTGACCGGCACGGTCCGCCAGCCGAGGAAGGAGCAGCCCTCGGCCTGGACGACCTGCTCGAACTTCTCCTCGACCTTGCGGCGGACGGTGGCGTTGCGCGGGAGGTAGATGAGGCCGGCGCCATACTGGCCGGCGGCGGGCAGGGTGAAGCGCAGGGAGGCCTTGCAGCCCTCGGCGAAGAACTTGTGCGGGAGCTGGATGAGGATGCCGGCGCCGTCACCGGTGTTGATCTCGGCGCCGCTCGCGCCGCGGTGGTCGAGGTTGCGGAGGATCTGCAGGCCGTCGGCGACGATCTTGTGCGATTTGCGCCCCTTCATGTCCACGATGAAGCCGACGCCGCAGGCGTCATGCTCGAACCACGGGTCGTAAAGGCCCTGCTTGCCGGGCCGGCCGGTACCGGGGGAACCGGCGGCGGCGGGGAGATTAGACTGATTGGACATGGATAAGTTTAGAGCGAACGGGGGACAATCAACGTGCACCCAAGCCGGTCGTGGCAATAATGTTTTTTGATATGGCGGATAAGGGTCGGAACAGGGTCCCACGGGAGAGGAGAGCACAGAATCGGGCCGCTGGCGCGGAAGGCTGTCATAAGCCTATTTCGGGCCAAAATGGAGACCGAAAAACGGGCGAGGGACGGGGACACGAAGCGCCTGATTCAAGCCTTACACACCCCGCCCTGTCGGGCACCCCTCTTCCTAGAGGGGACTTCGGCTGGGTAGATTGATTCCCCTCTATCAAGAGGGGTGGCGCACTGCGCCGGGGCGTGTTGATTGGGTCGATTTTCAGGTCTTAATATTTTGTTTGCTACGCCCGGAGCTTTGGGGTCTGGTGACCGCTCTTCAGTCGGAAATCGGGACGTAGCTTAGCCTGGTAGAGCGCTTGCTTCGGGAGCAAGAGGTCGAGAGTTCGAATCTCTCCGTCCCGACCATCCTTCGCCTTGGGAAATCGTGGCGATGAGATGGTCGGTCCAAGTTTTTTGGATCAGAGGATGTTATGGATGCGATCGTTGCGGCTACGGATGGCAGGCCATTGCCGGCACGGTGGCGCAACGATTTAAGCGGCTCCCGGGGCCAGCCGGGACGCAGGGGCAAAATTTGCGGCAGGTTGGACAATATCCAGCCAGTTTTGGGGCTTCGCGGGAGGCCCGGCCAGGGTAACATGGTGCTGTCATGACCGCCCTGCCGAACTGGAAAAATCGCGCTGTAAGCGCCGCCGATGCGGCCGCCCTGCTCCGCAGTGGCACCAACATTTTCATCCACGGAGCCTGCGCCACTCCCGCGCCGCTGATCGAGGCCATGTGTGCCCGGCGGGACCTCGAGGATGTCCGCCTCTATCACCTGCACACGGCAGGGCCCGCCCCGTTTGCCGCGGCCGGGCGCGAGAAGGAGTTCCGCTCCGTGTCGCTCTTCACCGGCGCACCCCTGCGCCAGGCCATCGCCGCCAACCGGGCCGACTTCGTGCCGATCTTCCTTTCGGACATCCCGGGCCTCTTCCTCAGCGGCCAGGTGCCGCTCGACGCGGCGCTGCTCCAGGTATCGCCCCCGGACCGCCACGGCATGTGCTCGCTCGGCACCTCGTGCGACGCCGCGCAGGCCGCCGCCTCAACCGCCCGCCTCGTGATCGCCGAGATCAACGAGCAAATGCCGCGCACCCATGGCAACAACGTGCTGCCCCTCGCGGCCATCCACGCCTTCGTGGCCACCAACCGCCCGCTGGTGGAACACGCGCCCGAGCCCGAGACCCCGGTCGAGGCCCGCATCGGGGAGATCGTGGCCGACCTGATCGAGGACGGCTCGACCCTGCAGATGGGCATCGGCGGCATCCCGGACGCCGTGCTCAGCCGGCTGCACGGCAAACACGACCTCGGGATCCACACGGAAATGTTCTCCGACCGAGTGGTGGACCTCTTCGAATCCGGCGCGATCACCAACCAGCGCAAGACCGTCGGCAAGGGGCGCATCGTCACCAGCTTCGTCAATGGCTCGAAGCGGCTCTTCAACTTCCTCGAGGACAATCCGCTCGTCGCCTTTTATCCCTGCAACTGGACGAACGACACGTCGGTCATCCGCAAGAACCCGAAGGTCGTCGCCATCAACTCCGCGATCCAGATCGACCTGACCGGCCAGGTGTGCGCCGACTCGATCGGCCACCGCATCTACTCGGGCATCGGCGGCCAGATGGATTTCATCCGCGGCGCCGCGCTTTCGCCCGGGGGCAAGCCGATCATCGCCCTCCCTGCCACCGCCGCGCGCGGCACCGTGTCCCGCATCACCGCCGAGCTCGCCGCCGGCGCCGGCGTCGTCACGACCCGCGGGCACGTCCACTGGGTGGTCACCGAGTACGGTGCGGTCAACCTGCACGGCCGTTCGATCCGCGAGCGTGCCGAGGCGCTGATCTCGATCGCCCACCCGGATTTCCGTGCCGGGCTCCGGCAGGACCTGCAGCGCCTGCGGTCCCCCACAGCGGGCTGAGGGACGGACCCGGACCACCGGGCCGGCAGCGACCCGGTCAGGCGATCGGGCTGTGCAGGACGCGAATGTAATTGGCCCGCTCGAACGCGGCCGGATCCGGGCTGCGCTCGTGGTTCAACCGGCCGCGGAATTCGTCGATCGCCCCGTACTCGTGGCCGGCCATCCACTGGCTGATGCCCTGCAGGATGGTCGTGAGCACGTGCGGGCCGTGGCGCAGCACCACCGAGACCAGCTGCACCGCGTGGGCGCCGGTGAGCAGCGCCTTCACCGCATCCCCGGCCGTGTGGATGCCGCCGCCAGCCGCCAGCGAAATCCGGGTTCGCGGTGACAGGATCGCCAGCCACCGCAACCGCAGGAGCAACTCGTCCGGCGAAGACAGGTGCAGCTGCTGCCGCACGGTCATGCGCTCGAGGTCGAGGTCGGGCTGGTAGAAACGGTTGAACAGCACCAAGCCGGCCGCGCCTTCCAGCTCCATCGCCACCGCCAGTTGGGCGAGGGAGGAATGGTACGGCGAAAGCTTGACCGAGACGGGAATCTTCACCGCCGCGGCCACCGCCCCGACCGTCGCCAGCATCTCGGACTCGACCTGATCGGCCGAGCGGGCGGGATCGGTCACGATCTCATAGAAATTAAGTTCAATCGCGTCCGCGCCGGCCCGCTCAAACTGGGGGGCCAGCTCGGTCCAGGCGGCGCGCTGATGGCCGTTGAGTGAAGCGACCAGGGGAATTGAAAGATGCTGTTTCAGATGGTCGACGTGCCGCAGGTACGGCACGGCCGCATGCTGGTAATCCGCATACTCCGGGAAGGGGTGCAGGCTCGACCCGTCGCCGGTCACTGCCGGGGAGACCTGTTCGGCGAAGAGGGACCGCAGCACGACGGCGCCCGCCCCGGCGTCCTGCAGCCGGCGGGCGCCATCTGCGCTGTCGCACAGCGGCGATGCACCGACAACCAGGGGGCTGCGGAGATTCAGGCCGAGATAGGTGGTGGCCAGATTCATGGGCGTGGGTAACGCCTGCACTATGCCCCACCGGGGTGGCTCCGACTCCGCATGCCTTGCCCAAGACGGGGCATATCTTGCCGCCCCGTCAGGCCGGCTGGGGCGGGCTGCGCCACCACGCGCGGGGCAGGCCGGCGAGCAGGATGGCCAGCAGCTGCGTGCCCATGAAGGCGGCCAGCCACCAGAACGCGGAATCCATGAAACCGTAGCTGTGGAGCCCGACCCCTAGCATGTTGACGCCGAACCAGCTCCAGGCCGTGACCACATTGCCGAAGACCGCCAGGGCCATCAGCCCCCGCTGCCGGACGAGCCCGCCCCAGCGCGCGTGCAGGATCACGGCGTTCCACAGGACAATGATCAGGGCGCCGTTCTCCTTCGGGTCCCAGCCCCAGAAGCGGCCCCAGGACTGGTCGGCCCAGATACCGCCGAGGACGGTACCGACGAAGCTGAAGAGCGTGGCAAAGCAAACGATGCCATAGACCATGCTCGCCAGCGCGCCGGCGGTCGGGCCGTCGAGCGACCGGGTGAAGATGCCGCGCCCGAGGTAGATCAGGGCCAGGAAGCCCGCGAGGAAGGTCGCCGCGTAGCCGATCGTCACGGTGACAACATGCGTCGCCAGCCAGAAGTTGGAGTCGAGGACGGCGCGCATCATCTCGAGCGTGTCGCCACTGAGCGACAGGTGGTGGGCGATCACGAGCGTGGCGAAACCGATCAGGCCGGCAGCCACGCTGCCGATGGCGTTGCGGTAAACCGCCTCGAGCACGAGGCACAGGGCGACGGCACCCCAGCCGATGAACAGCGCCGACGAATAGAGGTTGGTGACCGGCGGGCGGCCCTCGAGCCACATGCGCACCCCGATGCCCACGGTCGCCAGCAACCAGGCGATCCCCACCAGCCGGAAGGCGGCGCGGCCCAGCGCCTCGGGCCACTTCAACCACGAGAAAACGGCGAGCAGGAAGGCCACGACATAGATTTCCGCGCTGAGGTAGAACGGTTGCACGGCGCCGAAGGCCGCCTCCACGTCGACCTTTCGCAGCAGCGCCGGGATTTGGTCATCCAACCAGGCCCGGTATTCATGCACCGCGGCGTTGAAGGCCGCCGGCTGGTTGTCGCGCCAGGCCCGCCCGACCTTCACATACGTGGCGGCGACGGGATCGAGCCTCCCCTGTTCCAGCGAGTCGCGGAGCGCCGCGCCAAAGTTGCGCCAGGTGGTGACGTCCTGCGCCCCGGACGCCGGCGGCGCCAGGCGCAGCTGGCCGATTTTCTCGAGGACGGTGAAGGTCGTGCGCAGGTCAACGAACTGCTTCAATGCGGCGGCGTCAAAGGTCTGGTCGTCGGCCTTGGCCCGGGTCGCCGCGGTTCCGGCGGCGACGATCGCGTCGAATTGCGCAAGCTGGTCGAGGTAGTCCGGGACCCCGGGGGCGATGATTGAATCCTGCAGGCTTTGGTAGAGCAGCACCCCGTTGCGCAGCTGGACGACGGCGCGCTGGAAGGGTGTGCGCAGCGGCGTTTCGACCGCGTCGGCGAGTCGCGCCTGCCGGTCGATCTCGGGCAGGCCGGCGGCGAGCTGGCGGTAAGAGAAACGCTTGCCGCCGACCCCGTCGGTGGTTGCCAGATTGAGCAGCGTCAGCACCTCGGGATGCACCACCTCGAACACCGGATACGTGTCGGCGACCGCCGGCCGGTAGAGCATGTCGAGCAGCCATTCCACGGGCGTGAGCGTGCGGCCGTCCGGCGTCACAACCCGCTGGCGGCCCTGCAGCACGAGGAGGGAGGTGCGTGCCACCGTATCGAGCGGCTTGGTGCGGCCGTTCACCAGGGTCGGCAGGCGGCCGAAGGCGGCGAGTTCGTGTTCGCTGCGGATGCGCGGCGGAAAGAGCGAGGCAGCGATCGCCACGACGGCGAGGGCGGGCACCGCCAGCGCGAAGGTCCGGCCGGCGGTCCAGCGCGGGCGCGGGGCGGCCGGAGTGGCCGCCGCGGGGGCAACCGCACCCGTCGCGGGGCGGCGACGGGTGACAAAGCCCACCAGGTGGAATCCAAATTGCCACACCAACCCCAGCGTCATCACGCCGCAGGCGATGTACGGCATCTGCCAGCTCGGGTTGCGCACGACCTGGAGCACGGTGGTGCGGTCGTTGTTTTCAAAACCCGCCTGGTAGAAGGTGAGCCCGCCATAGCGCAGCGGATTGTTCATGTAGATCAGCACCTCGCGGTCGTCGCGGCCGTCCGGCGTGGTCAGGCGCAGGCGGCTGGAGAAGTTGCGCGGGATCTCGGTGCCGGGATAGCGATCGTGGCTGAATTTCAGCAGGGTAAGCGTGTAGGGATGGTAATGCCGGATAAAGCGGAACGCGATCAGCCAGGTGCGCCCGCCAAAGTCGAAGCGCTGCGGCTCGAGCTGCGGCGAGACCAGCCAGGTGCCGATCGCTCCGTCGGGCCCGGCGAGTTCGACGTAGGCCGCGGGCAGGTTGCGTTCGTCGTGCTTGAAAGTGAGCGGTCTCGGCGTGGCGACAATCTGCGGGCCCACGCCCCGCGTGGCGGGGCTCCCGCCGGCGGGCGGGACCGCCAGCTCCTGCAGCGTGGCGTTCGGCAGGTAGTTCTGAACCGTGACCCGGAACGGCAGGCGCGGGTGCTGGACCGGAGTGCGGCGCGCCAGCGGGCCCTCGGGAATCGCCACGACTTCATCGAACTGCGGGTTCGAGGTGTCGGTGATCGCGAGCTCCACGTTGCGGTAACTCTCGGAATAATTCGTCGTCCCGCCCTCATTGATGCGCATGTGGTACTCGTCCTGCCACAGCGCCGTGAGCAGCTGGCCCACGAGCAGGAGGACGAGACCGACGTGCACCAGCCAGATGCCGATCTTCCGCCAGGAGAATTTGAACCGGTAGGCGTGGGCGGCGGCGAGATTGAGCAGCAGGAGCCCGCCGAGGGTGTAACCGCCCGGGAAAACCGCGAGCGACAGGCTGCCGACCGACCAGTAGACGACGAAGGTGTTGAAGTACTTCACCTGGACCACCCAGATGCCCAGGTTCACCTGGTCGAGGGTCGCGACCAGAATCAGGATGATCGAGAGCAGGAGGAGAACGACCGTGAACTTGAGCGAGACAAAGACGTCACGCAGGTCGCGAAGGATGACAGCCAGTCGTTTCACGGCGCGGAAAGGGATTGGAGGAAGGAAAGGAACGCGGGTTTCTCGGCGGCGACGAGGGCGTCGGGGCCGGTGAGCTTGAAGAACCAGGTGGCGCCGTTGCACGGCACCATGGCGCCCAGCAGCCGCTGCGAACCCTCCGGCCCGCCGGTGAACTCCACGACCGCAACGGGCAGGCCGTGGGCGGTGAAGCGAGTGATGCTAGCGGCGAGGGCGCCGGCCTCGACCGGCGGCAGCTGCAGCTGACCGCGCCAGCGGTTCACGTTGGCCAGCTCGCCGCCGACCGCACCGGGGAAGGCGGTGATGGCGAGCTCGGCGGAGCCGCCGGCGGCATCCGTGAGAATGTAGGTGCCCTTGCGCAGCGCGCTGGCCGGTTTCGCCTGCCAGTGGGCCGGGGCCTCCCAGCGCAGATTGGGAATCGCCGCGGCGGCCGCGATCGCCCCCGGCGGTGGCGTGACCGCGCCCATCATTGGCGCGGGCGCGCTGGTGGCAGCCGGAGCTTCGACCGACGCCGGTGCCGGCGCGACGGTGGCGAGAAACTCGAGGAAACGCGCCTTTTCCGTGCCAACGATGGCGGCGGGGCCGGTGAGCTTGAAAAACCAGGTCGAGCCGCCGTGCGGCACGATCGCGCTCAGCATGCGTTGCGGATTGTCTGCGGTCCCGCCGCTCAGGTCGGCGACCCGAATCGCCATTTTCCCGCCGGTCACGGGTTGCAGTGCGGAGGCGAGATCGGCCTCCGCGATGGGTGGTAGGTTGAGCTGGCCGCGCCAGCGGTTGACGTTGGCGAGGTCACCGCCGACATCGCCCGGGAACACCGTGATGGCGAGGTCCGCGAGCGGACCCGTCCCCTCGCCCACGTCGAAGCTGCCGCGGCGCATCGACGAGGTGGGCTTGGCCTTCCACGGGGTGGGCGCGGTCCAGGTCAGGTCGCCCACCGGCCGGGCGGCGACCGTCACAGCTGGCGCCGGGGCGGACGAGGCGGCGGCAGTCGCCGCGGGTGCCGGCCCGGCGGGGTGCTCCTTGGGAATCCGGTAGTTCGCCGTCCTGGCTTCCCGGCAGGCGCCGAAAGCCAATGGCAGGCTGAGGAAAAGGAGGAGTCGGACCCTGGCGGCGGACGTGAAGCGATTCATCGTGGAAGACGAGCATGCATAAATCCGGGCGGGGCGGCCATGTCGATCTTGCAGGGAATTGCCGGAGCATTGTCACGACCCCGACGACACCGACCAGTGCAAAAGACCAAAATCTATTGGACCAAAGTCTCATCGCAATTTCTGCCCAAATCTGCCCAACTCATGCGCAGTCAACGAGCCGTCATTCTCCTATAGCCGTACCTTTCTCACCGGCACGATTTGTTCGCGTGTCGGACCAGTACTGAAACCTCCACACCGCATTCAATGAAAACCCGCCACGTACTCGCCACCGCTACACTTACCTGCCTGCTGGGCACCTCGATCGGCCTTGCGGCGCCCGTTGCCGAAAACTGGGAAAACCACTGCGCCAAATGCCACGGGATGGATGGCAAGGGCCAGACCAAGGTCGGCAAGAAACTCAAACTGCTGGATTATACCTCCGCCACGGACCAGGCCGCGATGAAGGACGAGGATATGCTCAAGGCCATCAACGACGGCGTCAAGGACGCGGCCGGCAAGGAAAAGATGAAGTCCTACAAGGCCGACCTCTCGGCCGATGAGATCAAAGAGCTCGTCGCCCACATCCGTAAGTTCAAAGCCTGAACTTGGTAACCGTGGTGGCCGCGGCTTCCCGCCGCGACTGCGCGGAATCCGGGCACCCCACGCCGCCCATGTCCGAATCCCCCGCCAGTCCACTCTTCTCCCGGTCGCATTTCAACAACTGGATCTCCGCGATCGGCGGCGTGATCGCGGCCGGGGCGCTGTTCTCGTTCGCGCTGCTGGTGTGGATTGATTTCACGAAGGACAACACGAATCCCTACCTCGGGATCTTCACCTACATCGTCGCGCCCGGGTTTCTGATCGTGGGCCTGGCGCTGATATTCTTCGGCGCCTGGGCGCAGCGCCGCTGGAGCATCAAGCACGCGGCCACGATGCCCGACAAGTGGCGGCTGGATTTCGCCAACCCGAAGCAGCGCCGCAACCTGACCCTGTTCGGGCTGGGCGCAGCCGGCTTCCTCATGCTGAGCGCCTTTGGCAGCTACCAGACCTACCACTATTCCGAATCGGTCCAGTTCTGCGGCGAAGTCTGCCACCAGGCCATGAACCCCGAATTCGTCGCCCACCAGCGCAGCGCGCACGCCAGCGTCGGCTGCGCGGAATGCCACGTCGGCTCCGGGGCCATGGGCTTCGTGCAGGCCAAGCTGAATGGCACGCGCCAGCTGGTCGGCTACATCCTCGACGATTACGCGCGGCCCATCCCCGCCCCGGCGAGGAACATGCCGCTGGCGCAGGACGTCTGCATGAAGTGCCACTGGCCGGAGAAGGAGCAGGGAAACATCATCCGCCGCTATGACCATTTCCTCTCTGATCGCGACAACACCGCTTACAGCATCCGCATGGTCCTCCATGTGACCGAGCCCAAGGCCGGCGGCGGCGTGGGCGGCATCCACTGGCACGCCGGCAGCGACGAGAAGGTGGAATACTATGCCACCGATCCCCAGCGGCAGGAAATCCCCTGGATGCGCGTCACCAAGCTGTCCGACGGCAGCACGCGCGTCTACCGGACGGCGGATTTCAAGGACGAGCCCCCGGCCGGGGCCATTCGCACGATGGATTGCATGGACTGCCACAACCGCCCGGCCCACACCTTCCCCACCGCCAACGACTCGGTCGAGCACGCCCTGGCCACCGGCGCCATCAGCCGGAAGCTCCCCTACGTGAAACGTGAAGCCGTCAAGGCTATGCTCCAGGATGAGATCACGACCGATGCGGCCGCGGCCGACCAGATCGGCGCCTACCTGCGCAAGAAATACGCCGACGCCGCCGAGGCCCCGGCCGCCAGCGCAGAAGTGCAGCGCCTCTTCGCCTCCACCATGTTCCCGGAGCGCAAGGCCGACTGGCGCCAGTACCCGGACAACCGGGGACACAAGGACTCGCTCGGCTGCTTCCGCTGCCACGACAACAAGCATCTCAACGCAGCAGGCAAAGGCGTGCCGTCGAGTGACTGTGCCTCGTGCCACACCATTGTCGGCCAGGGCAAGGGTCCCGAGTTCGACCAACTGGATGCCCGCGGCCTGGAGTTCAAGCACCCCGATGGCGAGCTCGATCCCGAGTTGACCTGTGCCGACTGCCACAACGGCGGCATCCAGTAGCGGGCAGAAAGCCTGTCTTGTCTGCCGGATGAGCCGGGGTAATGCCGGCGCGCATTGGCCTAAAGGTCCATAGCCAACCCGGCACGCTTTCGGCTATAATGCTATGCGTAGCAACAAGCACGTCCCGGAATTGCTCCCATGACCATCATCCAGCGCCTCCCGAAAAATGCGCTGCTCTTCGGCGGCATCGCCGCGTGGGGCCTGCTGCTGATTTCCTGCGTTTCGGTCGATCGCACCGTGCTGGCGCCGCCCCACGTAGCGGGAGCCTCCTTCAAGGGCAGCCAGAGCTGCACGGAGTGCCACGCCGAGCTGACCGCCCATTTCCCCTCGGCCACGCACGCCAAGCTCGCCTTGGCCGACCCCAAAGTCGGTGACACCGGTTGCGAGGCCTGCCACGGCCCCGGCTCGCTGCACGTCAACTCCGGCGGAGCCGCCGGCACCATCGTCAACCCGAGCAAATCCCCCGAGACCTGCTTCCAATGCCACCTCGACAAGCGTGGCGAGTTCAGCCTCCCGCACGCGCACCAGGTGCTAAACGGGCGGATGTCCTGCAACGACTGCCACGACCCGCACCAAGGCAAAGTGGTGCTGAACAGCGGCGCCGACCTTGAGGGCAAGAACGAAACCTGCACCCAGTGCCACACGGCGCAAAAGGGCCCGTTCCTCTTCAAGCACAACGCCATGCTCGAAGGCTGCACCATCTGCCACAACCCGCACGGTTCGGTGAACCAGAAGATGCTGGTCGCGCGCGATTCGAACCTCTGCCTCCGCTGCCATCTCGAACACCCCGCGATGGAAGGCAACGGCACCATCATGGTCGGCAAAGAAGACCACCGCAGCCGCACGCAAAACGGCACCTGCTGGAGCGCCGGCTGCCACGAGGACGTCCACGGATCGAACGCCAGCAAGGCCATGCGGTTCTAATACCTCACCCCTCCCCTTCCATGCATGCCAACGCTTCACGCCTCCGCCGCCGGGTGCGCCGGCTCGCAGCACTCACCCTCGCCCTCAGCCTGACCGGGACGGGACTCCGGGCCGCCCCCCCGGAGGCGGACGCCTTCCCCAACTTTGACAGCTACATCAAGGTCTCCGGCCAAGCCCCTTTTGTGAGCGGCGACGCCGCCGCCTATGCCGAACGCCACCAGGTCCCCGAGGATGGCTCGTATGGCATCGAGGATCTCCACCTCGTCAGGGATGTCGGCGAGTCCACCACCATGGTGATCGACGGCAAGGCCCTGCTCGGCTCGGAAGACTACCTGGGCAAGGTCAACTTCGCGAAAAGCGAATTCGGCTCGGCCGAATTCGGCTACAAGAGCTTCCGGACCTTCTACAACGGCATCGGCGGCTTCTTCCCCAAGAACGGGGCGTGGATGCCCCTGAGCAACCAGGAATTGCATACGGACCGCGCCAGCCTGTGGGTCGACCTCAAGCTCGCGATCCCGGACAAGCCGGCGTTGCATCTCCGCTACTCGAACGACACGCGCGAAGGCCAGAAGGACTCGACCATCTGGGGCGACACTGACCTGACGGGCATCCCGATCTACAACGTCAGTAGCATGAATCCGGTCTCAGCGAACAAGAAGATCGTGGCCTCGCTGTTCGAGATGGACGAACGCCAGCAGAACCTCTCCGCCACGCTCACCCATACCATCGGCAATACCGACCTGGTCTTTGAGATCGTGAAGAACTGGACCGACAGCGACAATACGCGCTGGTCGAACCGCTACCCGGGCGAACTGAAGCCCTACCCGGCCCTGTCGACGAGTCCGCCAGCCTTCCTCGTTCCGCCCACCCAGGCCAACAACTTCATCAACGGCTTCGACCAGCAGCTCAGCAACACGGACATCTGGTCCTACACCGGCAAGTTCACCACCCGGCTGACCGAGAAGCTCACCCTCCATGGCGGCTTCCTCTACCGCGACGCCTCCGCTGACATTGCCGGCAACCGGCAGATGGCCCTCCATGTCATGACGGCCGTCGGCGAGGTCTCCGCCATCGGCGGCTTTACGGGCAGCACCGGGCGCCCGACCTATTCCTACCAGACCCAGAGCGGCTCGACCGAGCAGCAGATCCTCTCCGGGAACCTCGGCCTCACCTACCGCCCGACGACCGACTTCACCATCGGTCTGGCGCTCAAGGGTGAGTCGCTCGAGATGGAGGGAACCAACCTCGTCAACTACACCAGCGCCGAGATCATCCAATCGACCGGTGTGGTCAGGCCGGTGAACTCGCTCGCGCCGAACACCGCGAAGCGCACCGAAGACACCTGGACCCCTGAGCTCGACCTGCGGTACTCCGGCATCAAGAACCTCGCCCTCTACGCCACCTTTGAATACCTCCACTCCCCGGGCGATGAGCAAAGCACGAGCACCGGCGTTGGCGGCGGCGGCGTTCCCGGCACTGCTACGACCACCACCAACGACGTCAACGTGGACCACGGCAACTACAAGGTCGGCGCCAACTGGACCGCCACGTCCTACCTCACCCTCCGGGGTGAGATCTTCTACAAGGATCACGAAAACGAATTCGTCGGCTACGGTGTGAGCGCCGGCGGACGGTACCTCCTGGGCTACCAGTTCGAGGGCTACAAGCTGACCGCCATCGTGAAACCCTGCGCCACCCTTGGGTTCACCGCCCGCTACATCGGCCAGGACGGCACGATGGATACCACGGTCGACGCCGGCGCCAGCTACGACAGCATGGATTCGACGAGCCATATCATCGGCGGGACCATCGACTGGAATCCCAACAAGCAGTTCTATGCCCAGCTCAATCTCAACGTGGTGTTCTCCACGATCCAAACCGCCTATCCCCGGGCTGGCGGCGCGGCCAACGACGTGCTCCGCAACGCCGACAACGATTACTGGAACGGCGACCTGATCCTCGGCTTCGCCGCCTCCAAATCGACCGATCTCTTCCTGCAGGCCACCGCCTACCGGGCCGACAACTACGACCCGCTGGCCCCCCCGTCCTCCGTCTCGTACGGCGCCGGGGCGAAGGAATACACCGTGACCGCCGGCTTGAAACACCGGCTGAGCGACCGCCTGTTCCTGCACGTGAAGGCCGGCTATTTCGACAGCCACAACGAGACCACCGGCGGCAACACCGACTACCACGGCCCGCTCGCTTACCTGTCGTTCGACTACTCCCTCTGACCCGCGGATGGCCGCGCTGAACCGAGATCATGCAGTTGGTGGGCGTCGGTTTCCACACCGCGCTTTTCGCCGCTGTGGAAAGCGGCGACCACCTTTCGGTTCATCCTACCTCAGAGCGAAGCCCGGCTTGGCATTCGAAGCCGAGCAGTGCTTGGTGTGGGCAGCCCGCTTGCGGGCGCTTTCCAGAGCGCGAGCAAGCTCGCTGGCCCACATTCGACTGCATTGTCTTGGCTCAGGACAGGAACGGGTTGAAGCGCCGCTCGTTGGCGGCGGTGGTGAGTGGGCCGTGACCGGGCGCAATGACGGTGTCGGCGGCGAGCAGGCCCAGGATGCGGCGCGAGTGCGTGAGCTGGCGCTGGCAGCAGAAATAGCCGCCGCCGAGCGATCCGGCGAAAATGAGGTCGCCCGAGATGAGCACGGCGGGGGCCGACGGCAACGCGAGGGATTTCACGAGGTAGCAGTTGTGCGCGTCGGCATGGCCGGGCGTGCTGAAGGCGGTGATGGCGAGGCCGGCGTAGTTGACGGTCTGCCCCTCCCCCAGCCCGCGGCATTCCGGCCAGCGGCCGTTGGGCGGGCCGTGGAAGCGGCCCAGTTCGCTTTCGCGCAGGACGACCTCAAGGCCGCCGATGTGCTCGGCCTCGTAGTGCGTGATGAACACCGCGTCGAGGCGCTGGATCTGGGCAGGCCAGGCCCGGTGCAACTCGGCGTGGCTGGCGCCCGTGTCGAAGAGGACGGCGCTGTCGCCGCCGGTGGAGACGAGGTAGGCGTTGGCCACGCCGACGCCGTAGGGCATGCGCAGCGGATGAAGGCTGAAGGGCAGCCCGACCGCATCGGGCAGCGGATAGAGCCCCTGCGCGAGGGCGGCCAGGCCGACCTCGTTGAGATTGAGGGCGGTGGCAAGGCGCCCGATCTCGGGCAAGGTAAGGTCGGAACGGTAATCGAGGGCGTCCTTGAGGCGGCTGAGCTCGATGCCGGTCGCGGCGGCGAGGTTCTCGACGGCCAGCGGCACGTTGCGCGCGGCCTTTTCCAGGACATCGCCCAGTTCGTCCTCAAGCGCGGGTTTGTCGTTGGCCGGTGGCATGGGAAACGGTTTAGCCACGGATGGCATGGATGGCACGGATGAAATCCCGGACTTTCGGATAAATTCAGAAGCCAAAAAGCCACGAGGTTGATTCCTGGTTTCATGGCTTCTGAATGCAGCAATACGGAAGGCTTTCGAAGAAAGGGTTTCCCTTCACCGGTAGAATCTTTCACGTTTTGGCGCATGGACGCCGTACAACAGGAGGTCACCGACATTTTCATCCGCACCAAGGCGCTGCTGCAGGGGCACTTCATCCTGCGCTCCGGGCTGCACAGCGGGCATTTCTTCCAGTGCGCGCAGGTCTGCCAGGACATGCCGGCCGTGGAGCGGCTGGGCACATTGCTGAAGCAGAAGCTCGGCGCGCTGGCCTACGACACGGTGCTGGCGCCGGCGATGGGCGGGTTGGTGATCGGCCAGGAGGTGGCGCGCCAGTCGAAGAGCCGGTTCATCTTCGCCGAGAAGGAAAACAACGTGCTCGTGGTGCGGCGCGGCTTCACCTTCAAGCCGGGCGAGAAGGTGCTGGTGGTGGAGGACGTGATCACGCGCGGCGGCCGCGTGCAGGAGTGCCTCGACATCGTGCAGAAGATGGGCGGCACGACGGTGGCCGTGGCGGTGCTGGTGGACCGCAGCGCGGGCCAGGCGAAGTTCAACGTGCCGACGTATTCGCTGCTCGAGATGAGCTACCCCACCTACCCGGCCGACCAGGTGCCGGCGGAGATGGCGAAGATCCCGGCGAGCAAGCCGGGTAGCTGAGCGGGGCTGTAGGGCGGGGTCTCCGAACCCCGCCTTCGCCATAACCAAGGCGGGGTTCGGAGACCCCGCCCTACATACATCAGCGGACGTGGAAGACGATGTAGCGGAAGGTGCCGCGGTAGTAGACGAGCGCGATGTTGCGGCCGTCATGCACGGCCTTCTTCGCCGCGGCAAAATCCGCGACCGGTTCCCGGTTGATCTGCACGATGACGTAGCCGGGGCGGAAGGTCTCGCGGAAGGCCGATTTGTCGTCCACCTCGGTGATGAGCAGGCCTTCGATGCGGTCGTCGATGCGGAACTGCTTGCGGGCCTCATCGGCCAGGGGCTCGACCGTGACGCCGGCCAGCAATTCGCCCGTGGGGGCGACGTCATCGGCCCGCTTGGCGAGCGTGACATCGATCGACTGGGGTTTGCCCTCGCGCAGGATGTTGACGGTGACCTTGGTGCCGGGCGGGGTCTGGGCGATCATCAGCCGCAGCTCGTCGCCCGAGGTGATCAGCTTGCCGTTGACGCCGGTGATGATGTCCTCGCGCTTCAGGCCGGCCTTGACCGCAGGACCGTCCGCCGGGAGCTCGGTGATGAGCAGGCCCTTGGTGTCCTTGGGCGCGCCGAAGGTCTCGGCCTTGTCGGGCGTGAGGACGTCGGTCTGCACGCCCATGTAGCCGCGGGCCACGGTGCCGGTCTCGATCAGGCTGTGCATGATGAAACTGGCGAGGTTGATCGGGATGGCGAAGCCGATGCCGATGTTGCCCTGCGAATTGGAGAGGATGGCGGAGTTGATGCCGATAAGCCGGCCGCGGGCGTCGATCAGCGCGCCGCCGGAGTTGCCCTGATTGATGGCGGCGTCGGTCTGGATGAAGTCCTCGTAGCCGGCGACATCCTCGAGGATGCCCACCTTGCGGCCAGTGGCGGAAATGATACCCATGGTGACGGTCTGGCCGACCCCGAGCGGGTTGCCGATGGCGAAGACCACGTCGCCCACGCGCAGCTTGGAACTGTCGGCGAGGGTGACGGTGGGGAGGTTCTCAGCCTCGATCTTGATGACGGCGACGTCGGTCTTGGGGTCGGTGCCGATGACCTTGGCGGTGAACTCGCGCTCGTCGTTGAGCAGCACCTTCAGTTCGTCGGCCTCCTCGACGACGTGGTTGTTGGTGATGATGTAGCCGTCGGGGGAAATGATGACGCCCGAGCCGAGGCCGCGCTGCTTCTGCTCGCGACCCTGCACGCCGAGCTGGCGGTAGAATTCCGGGATCTGCTCGCGAACGACCTTGCTGGAGTAGACCGAGATGACGGCCGGGCGGATGGCCTCAAGCGCATCGGCGTAGCTGGCGACGACAGGAGCCTTGGGGTCGCTGACGGGCGAGGCATCGACCTTCAGGGTCGGCTTCTTGAGCGGCGGGACCGGGGCGGGTTTCTTGTCGGCGGCCAGGAGGCCGAGGGAGAGACCGACGAAGGAGGAAAGGAGGACGAGGGAAAGAGCGACCGTCTTGGATTTCATAGAAGATTGTGCGGACTGATGACAGTAAGCACGCCGACCGGTTCCGCCAGCGGAGGTTCAGAAGCCCTTGATCTTGAAAAGGCTGGTGACGCTCTCGTTGGTGTTGATGCGGAGGATGGCCTCCCCGAGGAGCGGGGCGATGCTGAGGACGGTGATGGGCAGGCCGCGCGGGTCAACGGGCACGGAATTGGTGGTGATCAACTCGTCGATCAGGCCGGTCTTGAGGCGCTCGTAGGCAATCTCGTTGAGGACGCAGTGGCTGACGGCGGCACGGATGCTCTTGGCGCCATGCTCCTTCAGGATCTTGGCGGCGGCGGTCAGGGTGCCGGCCGTCTCGGTGATGTCGTCGACGAGGAGCACGTCGCAGCCGTCGACCTCGCCGACGATGCTGATGGCCTCGACGGTGGTGGAGCTGGTGCGTTTCTTGGCCACGAGGCCGAGCGAGGCGCCGAGGACGTCGGCGTAGGCCGAGGCCATCTTCATGCCTCCGACGTCGGGGGAGAAGACGACGAGGTTGTTGCTGCGCTTGGTCGCGAGGTACTGGAAGAAAACCGGGGAGGCGAAGAGGTGGTCCACCGGGATGTCGAAAAAGCCCTGGATCTGCTGGCTGTGGAGATCCATCGCGAGCACGCGGTTGGCGCCGGCGGACATGAGCAGGTTGGCCACGAGCTTGGCGGTGATGGGGACGCGGGGCTGGTCCTTGCGGTCCTGGCGGGCGTAGCCGTAGAACGGGATGACGGCCGTGATGCGCGAGGTCGAGGCGCGCTTGGCGGCGTCGATCATGATCAGCAGCTCCATCAGGTGATGGTTGGTCGGCGGGCAGGTGGACTGGATGAAGTAGGCGTCCGCGCCGCGGATGTTCTCGTTGATCTTCACGAACGACTCGCCGTCGGGGAAGCAGGTGACGGTCGCATCGCCGAGCGGGACGCCGATGGACTGGCAGATTTCCTCTGCGAGTGCGCGATTGGATGAGCCGGAGAATATCTTGAGCTTCGTGTCCCTCATTGCAGAGCCGTGGTAACGGAGAAGGGGAAACGCGGGAAGATTATTCTAAATTTTTCTCCAAGGCCTCGACGCGCTTGAAGAGATCGGGCAGCCGTTGCTGCAGAATGGCGATCCGGCGCTCGAGCATATAGGGGATGGCGGGGTTGCCGTTCACGTAGGCCCCGGCCGGAACATCGCTGGCAATCCCGGCCTGGCCGCCGCCCTTGCTGCCCTTGCCCAGGGTGATATGGCCACCCACGCCGGCCTGCCCACCGAGAATCACGTAGTCCTCCAGGGTGGTGCTGCCGGAGATGCCCACCTGCGCGCACAGGATGCAGTGCTTGCCGATGACGACGTTGTGGGCGACCTGCACGAGATTATCGATCTTGGTCCCCTCGCCCACCACGGTCCGGCTGAAGCGTGCCCGGTCGAGGGTGGAATTGGCGCCGATCTCGACGTCGTCACCGATGACGACGGTGCCGATCTGGGGCACCTTTTCATGGCGGCCCGCGACAAATTCGTAGCCGAAGCCGTCGGAGCCGATGACGACACCCGGCTGGAGCCGCACGCGATTGGCCAGCGTGCAGGTGGACGCGATCACGCAGCCGGGCATGACCCAGCAGCCCTCGCCGATCCGGGCGTCCCGCCCGACAAACACCGTGGCCTGCAGCACGCTGCCGGCACCGATCCGCACGCCGGCCTCCACGACGCACAGGGGGCCGACGTGGGCGGTGGCATCGACCTGCGCCGTGGGCGCCACGACGGCGCTGGGATGGGTGCCGGGGGCCGGCTTGGGCCAGAGGGTCTGCTCGATGCGGGCGCAGAGGCGCGCGAGCGCGGCCGAGGGATTCTCCACAAAAAGGAAGACCTGCCCGGCCGCCGGCTCGCCGGCATGGTCGAGGGGCAGCAGCACGGCGGTGGCGGCGGTGGCCGCCACCTGGGCCTTGTACTTGGCGTTGCCGAGGAAGGAAAGATCGCCCGCCCGGGCCGTGCCGAGCGAGGCGATGTCGGTGACGCGGGTGGTGGTCGTGCCGGCGGTGCGCTGTGCGCCGACCAAGGCGGCGATCTCGGCAGTGGTGTAAGCGACCTGCATGGGGACAAAAAAGCCCTGTTCGGTGGAACAGGGCTTGGCAAGATATCTTGTTACTTCTTGGGCTCGGGCGCGGCGGGCGTCGCCGGCTTCGGGGTCGCGTTGGGCACCGTGAAGGCCGGCGCCGGGGTCGCGGCCGCCGGGGCGGCGGCGGCGGGGGCGGCGGGGGCCACCGGCCGATCCTTGTTCTCCTCCTTGATCACCTCCTCGGTGATGTCGTAGGCCGCGTCGGCATAGAGCACGACCGGAATCTTGAACATCGACGGGCCGGACTTGTCGAGCACGAGGGTGGCCCCGTGTTTCTTGGAGATCTCGATCACGAGCTTGCTGATTTCCTCGAGCAGCAGGTCGCGGTGGGTGCCGATGCGCTGCTGGAGGGAACGCTGCGTGTTCTGGACGAAGGTCTGGATGTCGGCCTGCTTGCGCTGGATCTCCTCGTACTTCTTCGCGACGTCGCCCTCGGCCTTGGCGCGCGCCTCGGCGGTCAGCATCGTGTTCTTGGCCTGCTCGACCAGCTCCTTGTACTCATCGACGAGGGTCTGGCCCTGCTTGCGGAGTTCCTCGGCCTGTTCCTGGGCCTTCTGCTCGGCGTCGCGGAACTTGGCGTTGGCTTCCTCGGATTTGTAGTGGCCGTCGAAGACCTTGGCCATGTCGACGACGACCAGTTTCACGGCCGGCTGCGCGTGCAGGGCGGTGGAACCGGCCGCGAGGGTGGCCAGGGCGATAAGGGTGCGGATCATGTTTTTCATAATGCTGAGGCGGGGGTGGGATTAGAAGCGGGTGCCGAAGGAGAAATTGAACTGGTTGCCCTTGTCGTTGAACCGGTCGGTGGTGAGCGGGATGCCGAAGTCCAGGCTGAGGGGGGCGCCGGCCACGAAGAGCCGGAGGCCGATGCCGAAGTTGTCGTTGTAGTCGAGCGGGCTGAAATCGTAGGCGTCGGAGTTGACGAAGCCGCCGTCATAGAAGATCGCGGCCCGGACAGGCTTCACCACGTCGAAGGAATACTCGAGGCTGAAAAACCCGTAGGTCTTACCGCCGAGGGGCTCGCCGGTCGCATCCTTGGGGCCGACATCACGGTACTCGAAGCCGCGGAGGTCATGCGGGCCGCCGAGGAAGAAGCGGTCGTAGAAAGGCACGCCGGGCGTGACGGGGATCGTGATGGTGATGGGGATCCCGGTGTTCGGGTCGGACCCGATGGTGAAAGTACGGTCGACGGACTTGTTGCTGTCCCCGTAGCTCTCGACCACGCCGGTGCGGCCGATCACGGCCAGGACCTGCTCCTGGAATTCCGCGAGGGGAAAGAACCGGGAGCCGCGGAACTCGATCTTATAATAATGGTTGTCGCCGCCGAGCGGGCCGCCGGCGAGATCGAGGCCTAGGTTGGCGTAGTGGCCGCGGGTGGTGTTGATGATCTTGTCGCGGGTGTCCTGCGTGAGGTTCAGGCCGATGCGGGAGGTCGTGGTCTTGCCCTCCAGCGAACGGATCGTCTCCGGGGCGGAGGGGCTCACATTGGCGATGTCGATCACCTCGTAGGTGTAGGCGAGGCGGGATTCCAGCCAGTTGAAGAGGCGCTTGCGGATGTAGACCTCGCCGCCGGTGCGGATTTCCTCGTAGTAGGCGCTGTTGTACTCGGAGGTCGTGCGGTAGAGGTTGAAGCCCAGCGCGAGCTCGCGCTCGAAGAGGTAGGGTTCCTCGAAGGCGAGGACAACCTCGCTCGACTGCGAGCCGATCTGGAAACGCAGGCGGAACTTCTGGCCGTCGCCCTGGAAGAAGGAACGGCGGTTGAACAGGTCGAAGTTGGACTGGGTGACCTCGGCGAACACCACGGCCTTCTCGAGCGAGCTGAAGCCGGCGCCAAAGGTCAGGTTGCCGGTGCGCGCCTCCTGGACGGAGATCTTGAGCGTGCGGCGGCCGGGAATGTTGGTCGACTCGTCGGTGACGTTGACCGGGTCCTCGAAGAAGCGGGTGTTCTCCAGGCGCAGCTTGCTGATCTTCATGCGGACGCCGTCGAAGATGTCGCCGGGGCCGAGCACGAGCTCGCGGAGGATGACGATGCTCTTGGTCTTGGTGTTGCCCTCGATCTTGATCGACTCGACCTGGAACTGCTCGCTCTCGGTGACCTGGTAGTCGATGTCGATGTTGCCGGTCTGGAGGTTGGGCTTGCGGACGAGGCGGACGCGGGACTGGAGGTAGCCGCCGCGGCTGTAGAAGTCCTCCAGCGACTCGACGTCCTTTTCCAGCTTGGACGGCGTGAAGACCATGCCCTTGCGCTGCCGGGGCAGGAGCCGGAGCAGGGACTCGGGATAGACCTTGTTGCCGCTGAACGCGATGTCGCCGATGCGGTACTGCCGGCCCTCGACCACGCGAATGGTGATGACGAGCTTGTCGGATTTCGGGTAATCGAAGGTCACCTTGTCCTCGGCGATCTCCACGTCGAGGTAGCCCTGCTCCTGGTAGTAGTCGCGGAGCTTGATGAGATCCTCGTCAAACTCGTCGTCCTTGAGCCGGCCGTTGCCCATGAGCCAGGAGAACATATGATATTTCTTGGTCTCCATTTCCTTGCGGAGGCGGCTGGGCTTGACGTGGTCGTTGCCCACGAAATTGACCGCGGCGATCTTCACGCGGGGACCCTCGCGGATCTTGAAGGTGATGGTGCTGAAGCCCGTGGCGCGGTTGCGGTCGATGGTGAAGGTGGCCTGGGCCTGGTTGTAGCCGCGCTTCTGGTAGTACTCGTAGATTTTCTGCGCGTCCTCCTTGATCTGGCGCTCGTCGAGGGGGCCGTTGGCGACGGTCTTGATTTCCTTGGCGAGGCGGCGGGACTTGATGGCTTTGTTGCCCTGATAGAGAACCGTGAGAACGCGGAACTTGGGGGTCACCTCGATGAGGAGGTTGACGATGTTACCCGGCAGCTGCTCGCGCTTGACCTCGATGAACTCGAAAACGCCGGTGCGGTAGAGCGAGCGGATGTCGCGGTCGATCAGCGCCTCGTCCAGCTCGGCCTCCTCGCGCAAGACCATGTTGGCGCGGACGATCTGCTCGCTCACGTTGGCCATGCCGATGAACTTGATGCTGATCTTGCCGATGCGGGGCGCAGGGGCTGCCGGCTGCTCGCCCGGCTGGCTCAGCTGGCCCTGCGCGTACAGGCCGACCGCGCCAGCGGTCAGGAAAAATGTGGCAGCAAAAGCCGAGCTAAACAGGTTACGGAGTAAAGTTTTCAAAGCGCGTAATTTCTTGAAGGAAAGTAAGTTTCAAATCACCTACCGGTCCGTTGCGCTGCTTGGCAACGATTAAATCCGCCGCCCCGGTGGCGGTTTGGAATTTCTCGTCGGCCTCCTTGGGGCGGGATAGCATCAGCACTACGTCGGCGTCTTGCTCGATGGACCCGGATTCACGCAGGTCCGACAGGCGCGGGGTGCGGTTCTCCTTCTCCGAAGAGCGGTTAAGCTGGCTTAGGACTATCACCGGCAGGTCTAGTTCCTTGGCCATGGCCTTTAATCCGCGGGAAACCTCGGCGACCTGCTGCTCGCGCGGGGCGCGGGAATCGGAGCCGCTCACCAACTGGAGATAATCGACGACAATCAGGCCGAGTTTCTTGCGGGCGTAGATGCGCCGGGCCTTGGCCCGCATTTCCATGATGGTCAGGGCGCTCGAGTCGTCGATCAGGAGGGGGCACTTCTTGAACTCCTCCGCGGCCTGGCCGAGGGCGTTCACCTCGCGGCCGTCGCGGCCGACGAGGCCGTCGCGCAGGAGCTTCATGTTCACCCGCGAACGCGCACACAGCATGCGCAGGGCGAGCTGGGACGAGCTCATCTCGAGCGAGAACACGAGGGTCGGCACGGGCTCCTTGCCGGCCTTGGGCAGGGTGGCGGCCTCGGCGATGTTGAGGGCGAAGCTGGTCTTGCCCATCGAGGGGCGGGCCGCGACGACGATCATTTCCTGGCGCTGGAAGCCGAAGGTCATCGCGTCGAGGTCCTTGAAGCCCGAGGTGACGCCGGTCAGCTCGCCCTTCTTCATGAGCAGCTTGGCGATGACGGTGTTGGCCTCCTTCACGGCCTCCTTGATCTCCTGCGCGCTGTCGCTGACGCGGTCCTGGGTGACCTTGAAGAGGTCCTGCTCGACCTTGTCGACGAACTCCTCGAGCCCGCCGGTGAAACTGTAGGCCTGCTCGACGGCGCCGGTGGCGGTCTTGATCAGCTCGCGCAGCAGGTGCTTCTCGCGGACCTTCTCGATGAAATAGCCGGCGTGGGCCGTGGTCGGGATCTTGCCCGTGACCTGCATGAGGTACGGGAAACCGCCGACGGCCTCGAGCTGGCGGCGGGTCTTGAGCTCCTCCGCGAGGATCTCGAGCGAGACCGGCGGGTTCTTCTGGTAGAGCTCGAGCAGCACCTCGAAGAGGAGGCGGTTGGCCGGGAAATAAAAGGACTCGGCCGAGAGGCGCGCCTCGAGGCAGCGGGCGATGCTGTCGCTGCCGTCGAGCAGGCAGCAGGCAATGACATGCTCCTCCGCCTCGGCGCTGTGGGGCGGCGAACGGTCGGGCGGGGAGGACGGCAGCGTCGGCTCGGGCGCAGCTGGTCCGCGCCGGGATGTAGCGGACGTCTGGGCCATATCCGGTCGGGGGTCGAACGTCGCGAGGGACGTTACGACGCGGCGGGCTCGATCGGGTTCTCGGAGACAACGTCGAAGCTGAGCTCGACGCTGACCTCGGGATGCAGGCGGATCTTCACCTCGTGCTTGCCGAGGGTCTTGATGGGCTGGCCGAGATGGATGCGGCGCTTGTCGACCGTGACGCCGGCGGCCACGAGCTTGTCGTGAATGTCGTGCGCGGTGACGGCCCCGAAGAGCTTGCCGCCCTCGCCCGTCTTCACGGCGATGGCGATGCCGGCCTTCTCGATCTGCTTGGCCAGCGCCTGGGCGCCGGTCAGCTCCTTGGCCTCGCGGAGGCCGCGGGCCTTCTTGAGGGCCTCGACGCGCTTGCGGTTGGCGCCGGTGAGCGGCACGGCCATGCCCTGGGGCAGGAGGAAATTGCGCGCGTAGCCGGCGCGGACTTTGACCTGGTCGCCTTCGGCGCCAAGGCCGTCGACCGGTTTGAGGAGGAGAACTTCGTTGTTAGCCATTTTCGGATCGGTGTTGAGGGATGATTTAAAGGGAGGGGGAGCGGCGGGCACTTAGAACGGCACGTCTTCGTCGAGGTTTTCCTGCGGGGCGGCCGGGGCCGCGGGCCGCGGGGCGGCGCCGGCGCGGGGGGCGTAGGTGCGGGCTTCGCCGCCTTCGCCGCCGGGGGCCCCACCCTCGCTGCGGCCGCCGCCGAGGAACTGGAAGTTCTCGAGCACGACCTTCATGCGGCTGCGTTTTTCCTTGGTGGTCTTGTCCTCCCACTGGTCGAGGCGCAGGCGGCCCTCGACGAAGAGCGGGCGGCCCTTGGTGCAGTACTTGGAAATGTTCTCGCCGGACTTGCCCCAGGCCTCGATGTCCACGTAGGTCACCTCTTCGCGCTCGCCGCCGCTGTCATCCTTGAACTTGCGGTTGACCGCGATGCTGAAGGTGCAGATGGCGGTGCCCTTCGGCGTGACCCGGAGCTCCGGGTCGCGCGTCAGGTTGCCGATGAGCATGACTTTGTTGAGATTGGCCATGGGAGGTGGGGCGGCGCGGGGCGCTGCTTAGACGGTCTCGACGAGCGCGCGATAGACGCTCTCGTTGAGGCGGAAGCGCTCGTGCAGCTGGGCGGGGGCGGCGGCGGGGGCCGAGAAGTTCACCTGGACGTAGACGCCGGCGGGGAACTTGTCGTCGGTCTTGCGGGCGAATTCGCGGCGGCCGATGTTCTCGACGGCGGTGACCTCGCCCTGGACGGCGGTGATTTCCTTCTTCACGACCTCGATGATCGATTCGACGGAGTCTTCCTTGCCCCGGTTGTCGAGGATGAGGGTGGCTTTGTAGTTACGCTTGTTCTGGCTCATGGTGGTCGCGGCGGTTGAGGAGGTTCATGGCGCGGGCGGGGCCGTTGCGGATAAGCAGGCGGAGACCGTCCACGAGAGTGGTTAGTTTTTGGGCGATGAGGTTGTTTTCTTCAGGTGTGAATTTTCCGAGCACGAAGTCCTTGAGGTCCATCCCGGCGGGCCGGGGGCCGCCGATGCCGAGCCGGTAGCGGATGAATCCGCTCCCGAGGTGCTCGAGCAGGCTGGCGACGCCGTTGTGGCCGCCGGCGCTGCCGGTGACCGACACCTTCACGAGGCCAAGGTCGATGTTGAGATCGTCGTAGGCCACGATGAGGGTGTCAGGCGCGACCTGGTGGAAGTCGAGCAGGGCGCGCAGGGCGCGCCCGCTGTCGTTCATGTAGGTCTGCGGCTTGACGAGCAGTCGCGTGACGCCGGGGTGGGCATCCCAGCGGGCGGTCTCGGCCTCGAAACGGGAATCGGTCTTCCACGTGAGGCCCTCGGCGGCAGCGAGCGCCTCAACCAGGGTGAAACCGAGGTTGTGGCGGGTGCCGGCGTATTCGCGCCCGGGGTTGCCCAGTCCAGCGATCAGCGTGACGGACATGACTCAAAGAACAGTGTGCAAAACGGCCCGCCCGCGGACGGACGGACCGGGAACAGAAATTACTTCTTGGCGGGCGCGGCGGGCTTGGCGCCCGCAGCGGGAGCGGCGGCCGGCTTGGCGCCGGCGGCGGGAGCAGCGGCCTTGGCACCGGCCGCAGGAGCGGCGGCGGCACCAGCGGCGCCAGCCGCGGGAGCGGCGGCACCAGCAGCCGGGGCGGCGGCACCGTCGGCGGGCGCAGCACCCTCGGCGGCAGCGGCCACCGGAGCAGCCTCTTCTTCCGGCGGAGCGACGCAGAGCACCACGGCCTGGCCGGGGGTATCAAGGTACTCAACGCCCGCGAGCTTCTTCAGTTCGCTGACGTGGATGGCCTCGCCCATCTTGAGCTCGGTGACGTCGACCTCGATGAAATCGGGGAGATCCTTCGGGAGGGTGCGGATGCGCAGGCGCTTGGTGGCCGTGTCGAGCACGCCGCCCTCGGTCTTGACGCCGTAGGCCTCGCCCGTGACGCGAACCGTGACGCTGATGACCATCTTTTCGTTTTCCTTCACTTCCTGAAGGTCGAGGTGGAGATATTGGTCGGTGATCGGGTCGCGCTGGATTTCCTGGAGGAAGGAAAGCGCGGTGGCGCCGCCGTCGCGCTTCAGCTCGATGAGGGCGGCCTTGCCGCCGATTTCCTTGCGGAGCTTGACGAATTCCGGCCCATTGATGGCCAGATTCTCGGGTTTCGTGTGCTTGCCGTAGAGAATGGCCGGGATTTTCTCGGCTTTACGGAGGCGACGGGAGGCGCTGCGGCCGGTACCCTCGCGGGCAGTGACAGTGAGTTGGTATTTTTTCATGATTTCGTTCCCCCTGTGACTCCGGAATTGGAGGCAGGCGTAGTGGAAAAGGGTGCCGAGTTGACCGGCCGGGCGGGGGCGATGCAACCAAAACTTTTGCCCGCCCTTAACTTTCCCCGTTTTTACACGATAGAGGGATTGACAAGCCCCGTGGCGCGCCTCTTTTTGACCCCTCTTTTGCCACACTGCCTGGTAGCTCAGTGGTAGAGCAGGTGACTGTTAATCACTTGGTCGTTGGTTCGATCCCAACCCGGGCAGCCATTCGACGCGCTTTTGCTTGCTCATGGCCTCCGGCCAGAAAAGCGAAGGCGCGTCGAATGGCCCTGAGCAAGAGTAACGCGTCGAAGGGCTTACGCACTGACATAGGAAAGCCTATTGGACTCGAAACACCGGCCTTTTGTGTCCCAGTCCCGGGAGGCGAAATCCACGGATGCTTGCGAGCGCAGTCATGCAGCTAGGGCTAGGGGAATACTCTAAAGTGAAGAGAAAGTTGCGCCGATTAATGGGGCATGACCATGCCCTATCCCTCCCTCAGCCCAGCGACCGAACCGGTCGCGCGGCGGACGCGTGATGTGACCTGGGGCCGGATCCTGTTTCAACCGCCGGCATTGCTGAATCCCCGGTTGGTCTTCGATCCCCTGCCCTTCCGCACGCAGCGGCTGCAGCGTTCCCCGCGCAGTCGTTCGCCCTTCGGCCGCTGACCGCGACCGGATCGCTCCCCTCGCCCGATGCCTGCCGGCACCGGGCTTTTTTATTTCCCCCCGCGGACCAACCCGCCAAAAAAAACGCCAGCCGGCGGGCTGGCGCGAAAGGGAGCAATGATGACCGGGCTCAGTCGTTCCACTCCATCGCGGGAGTTTTCACGGCCGCGGCGCTGGATGCGACCGCGTTGGGGGAACGAAGCACGGGCTTTTGGATCGCGGCATCGCGGGCCACGGGCGCACGCGGAGCGGCCTTGACCACGGGCGCGGGCCGGGCCTTGCGCGCTTCCGGATGCGCCTGTTCCTCCGCATGGCCCTGCACCATCTGCAGGATCTCGTTCACGGCCAGTTTCACGTGGCCGGACTGGGACTTCATCTCCTCGGCCGAGCCGGCGGACTGCTGCGCCAGGGCGGCGTTGGACTGGGTGATCTTGTCCATGCCGGCGACGGCCTGGTTGAGCTGGTTGATGCCCTCGCTCTGCTCGGCCGAGGCCGTGGCGATGCCACCGACCATTTCGTCGAGCTGGCGGATGCGCTCCACGATCTTGTCGAGGCTGCCCGCAACCTGGCCGCTGATATTGGCGCCCTGCTCGCTCTTGGAGGAGGCGTCTTCGATCTTGGCGGCGGTTTCCTTGGCGGCCTGCGCACTGCGCTGGGCGAGATTGCGGACCTCCTCGGCGACGACCGCGAAACCGGCACCGGCCTCGCCCGCGCGGGCGGCCTCGACCGCGGCGTTGAGCGCGAGGATGTTGGTCTGGAAGGCGATCTCATCGATCGTCTTGATGATCTTGGAAATCTCGGAGCTGGACGACTTGATGGCGGTCATGGCCTCGCGCATGGCGGTCATGTCACGGGCGCCGGCGTCGGCGGTGGCGCGGGCCTCGGCGGCGAGGCCCTTGGCGGACTGGGCGCTCTCGGAATTGCGCGAGGTCATGCTGGCCATCTCGTGCAGCGAGGCCTGGCTCTCCTCGAGCGCGGCGGCCTGGCGGCTGGCGCCCTCGGCCATGGACTGGCTGGCGGAGGAAACCTGGACGGCGGCGGTGTGGGTCTGGGCCGCCTCGGTGGCGAGCTGCTTCGCGATCTTGAGGATCGGCCCCGTGATGCCACGGATGATCCACCACGCGACCAGCAGGCCGAGCACGCCGGCGGTGATGGTGCAGCTGAGCACGATGGTCTCGTTGCGCACCTGGTCGGTGCGGCCGCGCTGGCCGAGATCGGTCTGGAAAGCGGTCACGGCCTGGCGCAGGCGGCCGAGGGCGGCGGTGAACTGCGGGGCGATCGCGTTGAGTTCGTTGCTGACGCTCGCGTTGCGCTGCTCCTTGAGGCTGATGATCTGCTCGAGGCTCGTGGTGTAACCGGCGGCGGAGGCCTGCAACTTCACGAGCAGGGCGTCCTTGGCCTCGTCCTTGAGCGTCTCGTCGAGCTTCACGAGCTCGGCCTGGTCCTTCTGCAGCCGCGCAATGGCGGCGGCGACGGTCTTGATGCGCTCCGAGGCGGCGGTGGAATACTCGGGCAGCGAGGTCAGGAGGTAGGAATTGGCGAGGCTGCTGCACTCGAAGTAGCCCTTGAGCGCGCTGGAAACCTGGAAGGCCCCGTTCATGTCGCCGTTGCCGCGGGCGTCGGAGAGGATTTTTTCGAGGCCCTTGGCGATGGTCTCGCCGCTGGGGTTCAGCTGCTCGCGCACGATCTGGTCCATCGACGCGGTGGTGGCGCTGACCCGCTGGAAGGCGGCATCGTACTTGGCGAGCAGGGCGACGGCCTCGTTCAGCTCGGCGGAGCGGGCGGGATCGGTGATGGTCTTGAGCGCGGCCGCAATCTGCTGGTCGAGCTGGAGCTTGGCGTCCTTGTAGGACTGCGCGCTGGCGGCGGAGCCGGTCGCGAGAAATTCATTCACGCTGAGCTTCAAGCCGAGCATCGCGGACTCGACGCCCGTGGCGTTGCTGGTCTCGGCGGTGCTACCGGCGTAGAGGCTCAGGCGCTGGCCCGAGGAGCCGAGCGCGATCCAGGCCGTCGTGGCGACGGCCGCGAGCAAAATGAGCACGAGCGAAAATCCGAGCGCGATGCGCCGGCCGATGGTGAGGGAACTGAATTGCATAGGGGTGGGATGCAGAAAGCGGGGTGGACTCAGTCGACGGTGAACTGGACGGGGATGTTCACGCGGATGGGGACGGCGGCGCCGTCCTTCTTGGCCGGCTTGAACTTCCACTTGGCCAGCGCCTCGAGGGCGGGCGCCGAGAAGGCGTCGTTGCTGGCCTTGACGATCTTGGGCTCGGTGACGTTGCCCTTTTCGTCGATCAAGCAGCTGACCGTGACCAGGCCCGAACTGCCGCTGCGGCGCATCTCGTCGGGGAACCGGGGGGGAACTGTGCGGACGGGCACGGGAGGTTCCATGCCTTCAGCACCAGAGACCGAGACCGTCCAAGGCATCAATCCCAGTGCGATTAGAGTGAGGAGGGAGAGGATTCGTGTCTTCATGACTGCAGCCCATGGTTTCGGCACATTCAGACGCAAATTGAGCGCATTTTGCGCAAGTGACGTACTCCCGCTACAATCGGACGGAAAAATGACTTAACATTTCCGCGCCAACCGCCGATAAAGGGGATTCCCCGGTCCACCCCGACCGGCTGCGCCTGATGCCGGTCCATTCCACCCCTGCCCAGTCCCCTACCGGTCGCACGGAAACCGCCCTGCGTCGCATCAGCCATGCGGCCACGTTCCTCACCATGGTGGGCGGGTTGACCGCCCTGGCCGGCTGGTTCCTCGACCACCCGGGACTCCGGGCCATCAACAGCCACTGGCCGCCGCTCATGCCGTCGGTCGCGCTGGGCATGATCGTCTGTGCCCTTGGTCTTATATTACAGGGGCGGGCCCGGTCGTCGGCCAGCCGGTTTGGCAATGTGCTCGGCGGGGTCGTGCTCCTGTGCGGCCTGGCCGGATTTTTGCCGGAAAGCTTCGGCTTCGGCGGCGGCTGGGAGGATAAAATCTGGCACCTGTTTGCCGGGGCCTCCGCCGCCAGCCTGCCCCACCAGCCGGGTGTCACCAACCATTCGATCCTGATCCTGGCCGGTCTCGCCCTGCTGCGCTTTGAGCACGCCAAGCGCATCTGGCTCGGCCCCTCCTCGGTCTTCGGGGCCATTCTGCTGGTCCTCTCGCTCTTCGGCTTGCTGACCCGGCTGGTCATGCCCGCCGAGGCTGCCCCCGGCGTGTCCGGGCTCGGGGCGCTCACCGCCCTCTGCCTCGGCCTCGCCTTCACCACCGCGCATTTCGAATCGGGTTTCATCGACACGCTGAAGGCGGACAACGCCACCGGCCTCATCGGCCGCCGGCTCCTCATCCTGGCCGCGGTGCTGCCGCCGGTGCTTTACCTGCTGCAATTGCGCGGCGAGGCACCGGGAGGGGACGGAGGCCTGGAGCAGATCGTGCTCACCACCGTGGCCTTCACCCTGGTGCTGGTCGCGGTGCTGGTGTTTTCCCTGCACCGGCTGGAACGGCTCGACGCCGACAAGAAGCGCACCGAGGAGGAGCGCGACCGGCTCCTGCACCGCGTGCAACAGCAGGCGGGCATGCTCCAGCAGGAAGTCGCCACCCGCACCAACGAGCTGAAACTCCTGTATGACCGCCACCGCCTCGCCCTCCGGGGTTCGAATTACGGCGTGTGGGACTGGGACGTGATCAACGGCGAGCAGATCTGGGACGCTGCCATGCTCCAGATCTATGGCCTGACCCCCGCCACGTTCACCGGCAAGAACGAGAGCTGGTTGAAACTCATCCACCCCGACGACCTGCCCCGTGTCCGGCAGGTTGACTGGAGCACCCTCGAGCCGGACGAAAACCTGGTCTTTGAATACCGCATCATCCGCCCCGACGGCTCGATCCGCCACCTGCGGGCGCAGGGCCAGCCCCAGTTCACCCCCAACGGTCGCCTCATCCGGGTCGTCGGCCTCGTGCGCGACGAGACGCAGGAGTCGGAACGCGAGCTCGAGCTGAGCAGCCTGAGCGAGCGCCTGCAATTCGTCGTCTCCGCCGCCGGCTACGGCGTGTGGGAATACGACTTCAAAGGCGACCGCCTGCTCTGGGACGACCACCTGCTCAAGCTCCACGGCCTCCAGCGCTCCCAGGTGCAGGGCGGCATCGAGACGTGGCGGCAGCGCGTGCACCCCGAGGACTGGACGGAGGTGCAGAACCACCTCAACGAGGTGATCGCGGACCGGCGCAACCAGTTTGAACCCGAATACCGCATCATCCTGCCCGATGGCACGGTGCGTTACATGCAAATGCGCAGTTACCTCATCCGGACCACCGACGGCACCCCCGTACGGCTCGTGGGGCTCAACCGGGATGTCACGGCCGCCCGCGAGATGCGCGAGCAGCTGCGCATCTCGGAGGAGCGCTGGCGCCTGGTCGTCAACAGCAACAACGACGCGGTGTGGGACTGGGACATCCTCCACAACCAGGTCTACCGCGACCAGCGCTACGCCGAGATGCTCGGCCTGGATCCCGCGACGCTACCCACCGCCGGCCTCGCCTGGGGCGCCGATGTGCACCCGGAGGACCGCGCGCAGGCCGACGCCACCCTCCAGCAACACCTCGAGGGCCAGACCCCGTATTACCAGTGCGAACTGCGCATGCGCCACCGCGACGGCCAGTGGATCTGGGTGCTCGATCGCGGCAAGGTCGTCGCCCGCGACAACCGCGGCCAGCCCCTGCGGATCGTCGGCACGCAGACCGACATCACCACCCGCAAGACCCTCGAGGAAAAACTGCGCCACAACGAGCAGCTCTCCCTCCAGCTCAACCGGCTCGCCCAGATCGGCCCGTGGGAGGAGGACACCCTCAGCGGCCGCATCACGTGGTCGCCCGAGCTCTACCGCATCCACGAGGTCGAGCTGGGCTTCATCCCGACGGAGCAGTCCTGCAAGCAATTCTACCCGCCCGAGTCGCAGGCCGTGCTCGACGAGGCCTTCCGGCGCGTCCGCGAGGAGGGCCTCTCCTTCGACCTGGAGCTGCCCTTCATCACCGCGCGGGGTCATCAACTGTGGATCCATATCATCGGCCACGCCGAGATGAGCCACGGCCGGGTCATCCGGCTCTTCGGCGGGTTGCAGGACATCACGGCCCGCAAGGATGCCGACGACATGCGCCGGCAGCTGGAGAGCCAGCTTTTCCAGGCCCAGAAGATGGAAACCCTCGGCACGCTGGCCGGCGGCATTGCGCACGATTTCAACAACCTCCTGACCGGCATCCTCGGCTACCAGGATCTCGCCTTTGACGGCCTGCCCGAGGGCCATGAATCGCGCCCCTACCTCGAGGCTTCCCGCGACGCCAGCCTGCGGGCCCGCGAGCTGGTGGACCAGATCCTCACTTTCAGCCGCCAGACCGGCTCGAAGAAAGTGCCCGTGGACCTCAAGGTCATCGTGGAGGACGCCCGGCGCTTCCTCCGCTCGACCGTGCCCGCCACCATCCGCATCGAGGTCAATGCGACCCCCGACTGCGACCTGGTGCTCGCCGATGCCAGCCAGCTCCACCAAGTCCTGCTCAACCTCGGCACGAATGCCGCCCACGCCATGCACCACACGGGCGGCGTCATGCGGATCACGCTTTACCCGACCACCATCGCCGAGTCCGCGACCTACAACCAGCTCGCTCCCGGCAAATACGTGCGCCTCGATTTCAGCGACAACGGCCATGGCATGGACGAGCCGACCCGGAAGCGCATCTTCGACCCGTTCTTCACGACCAAGGACATCGGCCAGGGCACCGGGTTGGGCCTGTCCATGGTGCACGGCATCCTGCAGGCGCACCAAGGCACCATTACGGTCGAGAGCGCGGAGGGCCAGGGCACGACCTTCTCCCTGTTCCTGCCCGTCGCCGAGGTCAGCGAGCCTGCCGCGGTTTCCGCCGACCTGCCCACGCCCCGCGGCCGGGGCGAACTCGTGGCCATCGTGGACGACGAGGACCTGGTGCGCAGCTTTGCCCAGATCTCGCTGGAACGCGCCGGTTACCGGGTCGTGGCCTTCGACCGAGCCTCCACCTGCCTGGAGGAAATCCGCGGGCATTTCGGCGATTTCGCCGCACTGCTGACCGACCAGACCATGCCCGGGATGAACGGCATGGAATTGGTGACGGAAGTCCGCACCTTTGCCCCCACCCTGCCGGTGATCATCATGTCCGGCTACTACTCCCGGATCGGCCCCGAGATGCTCCAGAAAATGGGGCATGTCGCCCTTATCTCCAAGCCCTTCACCAACGAGGAACTCGCCCACGCGGTGCACTCAAGCGTGCGACCGGACAGCACGCCGCCTTTTCTAGTTGGTTCGAAGACCTGAAGCAGAGCCATCTGCAGGCCGCTTAAATGTGGCGCCAGGCACCCCAAAACGTGGGGCCAGCCACCTAAATATAGGCTGACCGGCCCTGCGATTCAGGGTCGGTCAAGCTGTGATTCAGGTCTCGCCTAGCTACGTTTGAGGTCCGCCAAGACCTTCGGTGGCGCAGCCTCAGGCTGCGCCGCCGATGTCTGGTAGACTATTCCTTACTGCTGGAGGAGTTGCAGCACGCTGCGCGGAGCCTGGTTGGCCTGCGCGAGCATGGCCGTGCCGGACTGCACGAGGATGTTGTACTTGGCCAGCTGGGTCGATTCCTCCGCCACGTCCACGTCGCGGATGCGCGAGATGGCCGAACCGAGGTTCTCATACTCAACCTGCAAAGTGGTGGCCGCAAGTTCGAGGCGGGACTGGGAAGCGCCAAGCGAGGAACGCTCGGTGGCGACGTCCTGAATGGCGTCGGTGATGGCGCCGATCGTGCCGACATCGGTCAGGTCAAGGGTGTAGGCCCCGGTGCCATCCTGCTGGATGATCGAGAGCATGTCGCCATCGCGGAGATTGGAATCCCCGATGGTCATTTCCTGGCCGACAGCCTGGCCGATGGTGATGACGAGGCCGGTCGTGGTGGAACCGAAGAGCGAGATGCCGTTGAAGGCACCGAGCGGGGAGTCCACGGGGGCGGCGCCGCCGATTTCAGCCGTCGTGCCGCCGATGGTGGCGCGGAGCTGGTCCTGGAGGGCGACGAATTCCTGCGCGTAGAGGTCGATGTCAGTCGGGTTCTTGGTGACGTCCTTGGCCAGGATCGCGATCTCGCTCATGCGCGAGAGGATCTTGGTCATGCCGGACATGAAGCCGTCGGCCGTCTGCACGTAGGAGATGGCGTTCTGGACGTTGTTGACGGCCGCCTTGACGCGGCGGTTCTGCGCGCCGAGTTTTTCGGACACGGCGAGGCCGGCGGCGTCGTCGGACGGGTTGACGATCTTGGAGCCCGAGGAGAGGCGCGCCAGGGAGCGGCCGAGCATTTCCTGCGAGGCGTTGAGGTTGCGGGCGGCCGCGATGGCCTGGGTGTTGGTATTGATGACGCTCATGATGAGGGAGGAGGACTGCGTGGTTTACGCCGCTGCGCCATTGCGGCGACCGGCTGGTTTGGCTCCATCCATGGGCGGGGGGACCGGGCCGGAATCCTTGGCCTGGCTGATCTTGGGTAAAACGGGGAACGACTGGCCGGAGTGCGGCATGGCGGCCGCCTGGTTGCTGGCCACGATGGCGGCGTGCACTTCCTTGCGGAAGATGGGCACGTCGCGGGGGGCGATGATGCCAATCTTCACCACATCGCCCTCGATGCGGTTGATGCGGATCTCGATGCCGTCACCGATGATGATCGCCTCGTTGGCTTTGCGGGATAAAACGAGCATGGCAGGTCTCCGGTTAGGCGCTGACGCGGGTGGCGACGGGGCTGTGGTCCACCAGCGGCCAGTGGGCGTTGTATTTCGAGTAATTGGAAATGACCAGCTGGCGGCCGACGCGCGTGCGGCGGTTGATCACGACCGGCCCGATGAGATTGATGGTGGCGTCGAGGGGGCTGTGCTGCCGGAGGGTGACGATGTTCAGCACCATGGCCTCGGTGGCATCGTTCAGGTCGAGCGCGGCGGCGTCGGCGTCGAACAGCTCCGGGGTGTAGTCCGGCACGAGCCCGCCCGGCTCGATGACGATAAAGTGAACCGACTCGGCCCCGCGGTGGAGCTTCAGCCAGAGGAACGGCAGGTGGTCGGGGACGTAGAGCAGCTCGGCGCGCGTATAGTCTTTGAAGCCGATGAGCCCCTGGGGCAGCTCGAAGTGGTTGGCGACGGGCGGCAGGGGCGAGGTGGACGTGAGGTCGGACAGGACTTTCATAATCGGGGATGGGTTGAGCTTATTTGATGTAATCGAGCAGGGAGATGCGCATGATGCTGGCCGCCGACTGGAGGGCGGCCTGGTAGGCGGTCTGCGCCTGATTGAGGCGGACAATAGTATCGGGCAGGTCGGCGCTGGTCTCGGAGGAGACGAGGGAGACCAGGCTGTCGCCGCGGGCCTGCTGCTGGGCCTGGTTCACCTCGATGCGCAGCTGGACGGCGCCGTTGTCGGCCATGGCGGAGATGAATGCGTCCTCGCCGGCGATCAGGCTCGTCTGCGCGGCGGCGATGCCCGCACCGTCGGCGGTATCGAGTGCGTCGCGTAGGCCGACCAGCTGGTTCAGGAGGTCGCAGATGCCTTGGTTGGTGGCCGCGGAAGTGCCGGGGGCCACGTTGGCCACCTCGGAGAGCGGGATGCTGGCCTGGCTGGTATCGCCGTCGTAGGCCACGAGGGTCACCTTGCCACTGGCATCGCGCGTGGCGTTGAACGGCGGGGCGTCCACGGCGGTACCGGCGAAAATATAGTCGTTGCCCAGGCGGGTGTTGCCGACCTGGACGAGCTGCTCGATGAGCTGGTTGATCTCGGCCGAGTAGGCGGACAACGCCTCGGGGCTCGTGGGTGAACGGCCCAGCGTGGCCAGCTCGGCGGCGCGGTCGGAGATGCTCTTGATGCCCTTGAGCCCGGCGAAGGACGCCTGGGTGATCTCGAGCGCGCGCGTGGCGTTGCGGTCAAACTGGTCCACGCGGCGCAATTCGCTCTGCTGTCCGAGCACGCGGCCCGCGGCGGCGGGATCGTCCTCGGCCTGGTGGATGCGCTGGCCCGTGGCCACCTGCGTCTGCAACTTGGAGGTTTGCGACCCGAGCTGCTGGATCTGGCGGACGATGTTATCCTGAATGGTGTTGGAGGCGATGCGCATGGCGGGGATCAGCGACCGAGGCGGTTGACGACAGTGTCGAGAAGTTCATCCACGACGGAAAAGACACGGGACGAGGCCTGGAAGGCGCGCTGGTAGCGCACGAGGTCGGCCATTTCCTCGTCGAGCGAGACGCCGCTGACGGTGTCGCGCTGGTTGCGAACGAGACGCTGGATGTTGTCCTGGTCGCTGGCGCGCGCCGTGGTGGTCGAGAGCGCCTGGCCGAGGTCGCTGACGGAACGGGTGTAGAACTGGCCGAGGGTGCCGTCGATCAGGTCGCCCGAGCCGGTGGAGAAGGCCTGGCTCGCGAGGCCGGCCACCGCGAGGGCGATCGTGTTGTCGCCCGCGGCGCCGCTGGTGCCGGTCACGAGGGTGGCGGCGGTCAGGCCGCTGCGCACGGCGATGGTGCCGGCGGTGAGGCCGGCCGGGTCAAAGAAATCCGCGCCGGCCGTGGCGGTGGGATTGTAGGCGGCGTTGACCGAGGTGACGAGCTGCGCGGAAAAAAGATCAAGGTTGTCGCGGAGCACCTGCACCGCGCCATCGCGGGCCTGCAGGGCGCCATGGATCGAACCGGAGCTCAGGGCGATGGCCGTGGCGGCGGTGCCGCCCGTCAGGCCGGTGCCGTTGAACGCAACGGTGCCGTTGAGTGTCACGCCGCTGAGCAGCACGATGTCGGCGTTGCCGGCGTCCTTGACGGCCACCTGGACCTGGCCGCCGCCGATATCGGTGACCTCGATGGGCAGGATGGAGGCCAGTTCCTCGAGCCGGGCCTGGCGCTGGTCGCGCAGGTCGATGGCCGCACCGGGATGCGAGACCTCGAGGCGGGCGATCTGGCCGTTGAGTTCGGAAATCGTGGTCAGGAGGCTGTTGGCCTGGCCGACGCCGGCGCCCACCTGCACGTCGATGTCGCCCTGGACCTGGGCCAGCCGGGTGTTGGTCTCGCGCAGGGTGTCGCTGAGAATGGCCGCCTTTTGCAGCAGGGTCTGGCGCGCGCCCATGTCGGTCGGGCGGGCGGCGAGATTCTGGAAGGCGTTGAAGAAATTATCGAGGGAGGCCGACAGGCCGCCGCTGGTGGAGCCCGCCGCGCTGATATCGGCGCTGCCGTCAATGTTCTGGCCGAGGCCGGCCTGGGCGCGCTGGAGCGTATCGCGCTGGGCGTCGAGCGAACCACTGAGGCCGATCTCGCGCATCAACTGGCGGTCGAGCAGCACATCGCGAAGCTGCCGCACGGACAGGACCTCGAGGCCGAGGCTCTCGACGCCCTCGGGGGTCTCCACCGTCCCGCGGTCGCCGTAGACGACGCGCTGGCGGGCGTAGTTGGGATTATTGACGTTGGCCAGGTTCTTGCCGCTGGTCTCAATGGCGCGGCTGTGCGCGTTGAGCGCCATCGAGCTGGAGTTGAGGGTGGAGAATAGGCCGGACATGGGAGGGGGAGGAAGTAGTGAGTAGCGGGTAGTGACTAGTGAGTAGAAAAAGGAGAGTGGAATTTGGTATGCTCGCTACTCGATGCTCGCTAGTTTGATTGGTTCAGCCCGCAGCCTGGAGGGCCGAGGCGGGACGGGCGTTTGAAGTGAGGGTCTTGCGGCCGGCCGCGGAATAGGTCTGCAGGAAGGCGTCGGGCCGGAGCGTGCGCACGAGCTCCTGGTGGGACTCGACGGTGCGGGCCAGCAGCTGGTGGTTCTGGCGGGTGAGCCGGCGCACGCGGTGGATGAGGCGGTTGACCTCGCCGATCAGCGCCTCGAGCAGCGGCTGGGCGGCGGGCTCGACGAAGGGCAGCAGGGAACGGAGCGTGGCGCTGGCCGCCTGGCCGTGGGTCAGGGCGAATTCGGCGACGACACGCTCGCGATGCGAACGGGACTCCTGCATCTGGTGCGTGTGCGCCTCGATCTCGGTGCTCAGGCGGAGCACGCCGTCGGTGTCGCGGGTGAAGAGGCGCTGCTGCTGCTGCTCGAAAAGGTTGAGGAGGTCGCCGAAGCCGGCGATCTCGGTGCGGAGGGCGTCCGCAATGATTTTCCAGGATTCGTTCATGGGGATTTCTCGGGGGAGTCGGTGGCGGCCAGCTTGGCGGCGCGCGGGGTCAGCTGGTGCTCAAGCATGCGGCCGAGGCCGAGGCCCCCGCCGGCGGTGAGCTTGTTGGCGAGCACATCGGTGAGCATGAAGCCGTAGGTGCTGCCGGCCGCGCCCTCGCCGGCGATCTTGCCGACGCTGTCCTGCAGGAGCTGGCGGACAATGATGGCCTCGAACTGGCCGGCGGCGGCCTTGATCTGCTCGGCCTGGGGCAGCTGGCGCAGCGCCGCGGGATGGCCGGCCCCGGCGAGCGAGGCGGCGGCGGCGTTGGCCGTGGCGTGGGCGGAACTGACGGGGGCGACGGACATGGCTTAGTTGATGATCAGCTCGGCCTGGAGGGCGCCGGAGCGTTTGAGGGACTGGAAGATCGCCATCATGTCGCGCGTGGAGACGCCGAGGGAGTTGAGGGCGGCGGCGAGCCGCTCGATGCTCGGCGGGTCGTTGAGGATGGTGAAGCCACCCTTGCCCTCGTTGATGGCGGTCTGCGTGCTCGGCACGGCCATGGTCTCGCCGCCCCGGCTGAACGCGGTGGGCTGGCTGACGCCGATGTTGGAAGTGACGGTGATCGTGAGCGACCCGTGGGCGATGGCGACCTGCGAGAGGCGCACCGTGGAGGTGGCGACGATAGTGCCGGTGCGCTCGTTGATGACGATGCGGGCCTGGGTGTCGGCCTGGACCTCGACCGTACCGAGGTCGGCAAGGAAGGCCACGTCGGCCCCGCGGTACTCGGCGGGCAGGCTGACCTTGACCGTTGCGGCATCGATGGCGTGCGCGGCGGCGGGATACTTGAGGTTGATGGCGTCGGCCATGCGGGCGGCGGAGGTGAAGTCGGGGTTGCGCAGCAGGAGGCGCAGGGCGTTGTCGCGGACAAATTCCGTAACGATCTCGCGCTCGACGATGGCGCCGTTGCTGATGCTGCCGACCGTCGGGTGATTCTTCTGCACGGTGGCGCCACCGGCCCCGCCGGATCCGCCGATGAAGCCACCCACGGCCACCGGGCCCTGGGCGACGGCGTAGACGCGGCCGTCAGCACCGAGCAGCGGGGTCTGGAGGAGCACGGCACCCTGCAGGGTCTTGGCGTCGCCCATGGCGGCGATCGTGACGTCGATGCGGGAGCCGGGCTTGAGGAAGGGTCCGATGTCGGCCGTGATCATGACGGCGGCGACGTTCTTGGCCTTGATGTCGGTCGGGTTGACGTTCAGGCCGTAGCGCTGGAGGACATTGGAGACGGCATGCAGCGTGGAGATCGCGTTGCTGTCACCATCGCCGGCGAGGCCGACCACGATGCCGTAGCCGACCAGCTGGTTGTCCCGCCCGCCTTCGACGAGCGTGAGGTCCTTCACGCGCGAGGCATGGAGGGCGACGGGCGCGAGGAGCGCGGCGCTAAGGAGAATCAAACGGGGCAACATCCGTGTCATGGCGGAAAAGGGATCAGAAGGGGCGGAGCTTCTCGTAGACCTTGGAGAGCCAGCCGCGCTTCTGCGCATCGGTGAGCTCCCCCTCGGTGACGAACTCGACGCGGGCGTCGGCGACGTTGGTGGAAAGGATCGTGTTGTTGGCCGTGATGTCCTCCGAGCGCACGATGCCGTGCAGGATGACATGCTGGGTCTCGCCGGAGAAGGTGACCATGCGGGCGCCCTCGATGACGAGGTTGCCGTTGGGCAGCACGTCGGTGACGAGCACGGCGGCGCGGGCCGTCAGGCTCTGGGAATTGTTGACCTGGCCGCCGCCGGAGTTGCTGGCCTTGCCGGAGGCGCTGCTCGCGGGCAGCTCCCCGTTATGCGTGAGGAAGCCCGAGGCGGCCGTGCTGTAGATGAAGCGGTTGATGGCGTCCTCGAGGCTGGACTCGCGGTTGGAAGACTTGGACTGCGCGCTCGTGGAGTTCGCGATTTCGGCCACGACCACGGTGAGGATATCACCCGCGCGGGAGGCGCGGCGGTCGGCAGTCATCCCGCGCTCCACGTTGGTGCCAGCCGGCCAAAGCGAACCGTTGCCCGTGGCGACCGCGGAGGTCGCGAGGGCCAGGGCCGCGAAGCTGACCGCGAGGCTAGAAGCGGACTTGGACATGGTTTTCATCGATGACGAAGGCGGTGAAATCCTTGCGGGATTCGAGATTGCGGAGGGTGACGGCCTCGCCCTGGGCACCGCTCTGGAGGGCGATGGCCTTCATGGTGATGGAGAGGCCGCCCTCGGCGGCGCTGACCTCGACCATGTCGCCCTTGCGGACGAGCGGACGGCGGGCGATGTCGCGCCAGGTGACGACGCGGCCGGTGTTGACGCCGCGGGTGAAGAGAAAGGTCTGGTCGCCGACATTGGCGGGCAGGGCATCGCGCTCGCGGAACAGGTCGACGCGGCGCGTCTCGAGGCCGGCGGGATCGAAGGTCGCGCCCGTGGTGACAGGCTGGCGCGTGACCCAGGCATCGCGCCACAGCGTGGCACGCAGCGTGACGGTCAATTCACCGGCAGCGGCACCATCCGCCAGCAGGCGGCAGCGCAGCAGCATCGCGGAAGTGGCGGTGGCGGGATACTCGGTGACGACCACCTGCCAGTCGGCCGCGGCCAGCGCGGGGGAAGTCCACGCGCGAAGCAGCTCGAGCTGCAGTTCGCCCTCGAGGTTGAAGTGCGTGGTGAGATCGCGGCTGAGCGCGGCCACGAACACCTCCTGGGTGAGTGGCGACAGGGTCTTGGCCGGCTGATCCGCCGCCGCGAGAAACAGCGGGCAGAACAGGGCGAGCAAAAGTTGGGGCAGGCGGCGCATGGGGCTCAGCGTTTCAGGTTGGCGACGTTCTGGAGCATCTCGTCGGAGGCCTGGATGGACTTGGAGTTCACCTCGTAGGCGCGCTGGGCGACGATGAGGTTCACCATCTCCTCGACGATGTTGACGTTGGAGGCCTCGATGTAGCCTTGGATGGTGCGGCCGAAGCCCTGCTCGGCGGGATTGCCCGCCTCGGGCGTACCGGAGGCGGCGGTCTCCTCATAAAGATTGCCACCGAGCGAGCGCAGGCCGGCGGGATTGGAAAAACGGGTGAGCGTGAGGCGGAAGGTCTGGTTGCCGTTCGCGGACTGCACGGTGACGGTGCCGTCCTCGGCCACGGCGACCGAGCTGGCCCCGGCAGGAATGGGCTGGAAGCCGCTCAGGACCGGCAGGCCGTCGATGGTGACGACCTGGCCCTGGGCGTTGGTCTTGAAGGAACCGTCGCGGGTGTACGCGAGCGTGCCGTCGGCGCGTTGGATCTCGAAGAAACCATCGCCCTGCAGGGCGATGTCGAGCTTCTCGCCGGTGTTGGTGAGCTGGCCCTGCGTGAAGACCTTGGAGGTGGACGCGACGCGCGCGCCGTTGCCGACCTCGATGCCGGTGGGGACGATGTTGCCGCCGCCCGAGTCGGAGCCCGAGGCACGGGGCTTCTGGTAGAGCAGATCCTGGAACTCGATCTTGCTGCGCTTGAAACCGGGAGTGTTCACGTTCGCCAGGTTGTTGGCGATCGTGTTGAGGTTCAGTTGCTGGGCCTCCATGCCGGTGGCGGCCGAGTAGAGCGATAGGTTCATGCGCGGGTGGGGTTGAAAAGCATCCGCATCGCGACTGGGGCCGGCCCGGCCCCATACCGGGCGCGGCCATGCAGTCGTGATTGCGGTTGTCTATATGGGGAAGTCATGAAGTCGGGGATCCGTTTCAGCCCAGGGCCTCGAGGGCCTTCTGCATCTGCTGGTCGATGGTGGTGATCATCTTCTGGTTGGCCTCGTAGGCGCGGGAGATGATGACGAGATCGACCATCTCGCGCAGGGGCTGCACGTTGCTCTGCTCGAGGTAGCCCTGCATCAGGTCGGGTTTCTCGACCAGCTCCATGCCGGAGCCATCGCCCGCCGTGAACATGCCGCCCGAGGTCGGGCGGAGGGCCGCGGTGTTGGCGAATTTCTGGATCGAAAGTTTGCCGAGGGCGGTGCTGCCCTGGAAAAGGGTGCCATCCTGGTTGACGGTGACGGACCCGCCGCCGGGCAGCAGCACAAAGGGATCGCCGTTCTCGCTCATGACCTCGAGACCGCTCGAGGTCACCAGGGTGCGATCGGGCCGCAGGCGGAATTCGCCGCTGCGGGTATAGCCCATCGTGCCATCGGGCAGCTTCACCTGGAAAAAGCCCTCGCCCTGGATGGCGATGTCGAGTTCGCGGCGGGTGGGCATCGTCTCGCCCGAAATGTAGTTGATGCCGGCGGAGGTCTTGGGGAAGAGCGCGGGCATGCCCGCATCCCGGCCCAGCTTGGAGTGGCTGTCGGGGTGGATCTCGCCGGCCGTCTCGGTGCTGAACTCAATGGTCCGCTTCCGATAGCCGGTGGTCTGCGCCGAGGTAATGTTTTGGGAAACATTGTCCTGCCAGCGCTCGAGGGCGGCAAGGGAGGCGGCACTTTGATAGAGACCGATGTTCATGTGGATCCCGATTTAGCACCGCCGATGCCAACCGTTCATCCACCCAACTCTACCCCATTTCCTGCAACGACTTAAATCTTTCTGAATTTTCCGCCCCCAAGCTCTTCAAACCCCCTGCCCGACCCCGGCAAATCTTGCCCCGGTCGCAGCCCTCAACTGCCGGCGGGATAGAGGCACTCGACCTCGACCTTCTCGCCGCAGGCGCAAGTGACGACAATGCGGACGACCTTGTCGCCCTGCTTGACCACCTCGACAGCCGGCCCTTCGGCCGCAGGTTTCACCACGCCCCGCGGGGGGGCCGCCTTGTGGATGTGCGGGACGCACAAAGGTGCGGCATCAAGGGAGCGTTTACCGGTGAGAAAAGGCTTCATAGGTCAGTGGGAGGCGGAAAGGGGTTGGGTGGCCGGAAGGTCGTGGGCCAGATTGGCCCCTGCCCCCGCGCTTTTCGGCGGAAGCGGCACCGCACCCGCGGTCTGGGCCTTGTTCTTGGCCGGGTCATTCTTGGTCAGCGCCAGGCTCAGGGTGATGCGCTGGTTGGACTCGTCGGCCGGGTTTTCCTTGGGCAGCGGCCGGGTGGCGGCAAAGCCGGTGACGCGATCGATCAACCCGGGCTCCACCGCATAGTAAACGAGTTTGCGCCGGGCGGCGTTGGCGCGGTCAGAGGAAAGTTCCCACGGCGTGTAGTCCTCCCGCGCCAGGGTGAGACCCTCGCGCGTATGCCCGTCGATCGTCACCCGGAAATGGTGCCGGTCGATCAGCCAGGCCATGGATTGCATCAAATGGATGCCCCAGTCGGTGAGCTCGCTGGTGTCGCCCTTGAAGAGCGGCTGCTTGGACCGGTCGAACAGCGTGATGCGCAGGCCGTCGGAGGTGACCTGGATGTCGATGGGCTTCTGGTCGAGCGTCTGGTCGAGGTGCAGCAGGCGGTAGAAGTCGGCGGCGACGGAATTGAGGAAGCTGAGCTCGACCTGCTTGTTCCGGCTCTTGTTCCGGCCGGCGCTGTCGTCGTTCTCCTTGGCCGTGCTGTTGTCGTCGTTCTGCTTGTTGAACGGCATGATGCCGGAGTGGTCCTCCATCGGCGAGGTGAAGGGGCTCTGGAAATACTTGGAGGTGGCGATCAGGATTTTTTTGTCCTGCGCCGAGATCCACAGGACCATGAACAAGGCCATCATCGCGGTCACGAAGTCCGCGTAGGCTACTTTCCAGGCTCCTCCTCCGCCGCCGGCTGACATGGTGCGTGGTCCTTATTTGCCGGTGCCGAGGCCCTTGACGGCGACCTCGAGCTCCTCGGCCCCGGGCTGGACGGAGCTGTCGAGGGAACGGCGGGCGACCTCGACCGCGGTGAGCGGGGCGAGGCCCTTGGCGAACCCGGCCACGGCCTGCATGATGCATTTCAGACAGAGCTGGTCGGAGGCGTTGTTGAACTTGATGCGATTGGCGAGCGGGTTGACGAACCCGTAGGCCACGAAGATGCCGAGCAGGGTGCCGGTGAGGGCGGCGGCGACACGCTCGCCCACGACCTCGGGGCCGTCGGCGATGGCGGACATGGTGTTGATAATGCCAAGCACGGCGGCGACGATGCCGATGCCGGGCAGCGAATCACCGACGAGCTGGAGGATGTGCACGGGGTGCTCGGCCTCCTCGCCCTTGGCGTGCAACTCGGCTGTCATAAGGTCCTCGAGTTGGTCGGGCTTGATCTTGCCGTCGATGACGGGCTTGAGGCCGTTGACCAGGAATTGCAGGCGCTCGTGGTGGGAAAGCACGCTCGGGTATTTCTGGAAGAGGGTGCTCTTGGTCGGCTCCATCACGTGTTCCTCCAGGGCGATCAGGCCGTTCCGGCGGCCGGTCATGAACAGCTCGTACAGCAGCTTGAGCAGGTCGAAGAATTCCTTCTTCCCGCTGGCCTTGCCGAACATGGAATCCTTCACCTTGTGGACGATCTCCTTGAGCACGTGCATCGGGCTGGCGATGATCAGCACGCCCGCGGCCACGCCCAGGATGACAACGAACTCGGAGACGTGCAGCAGCACGGCCGGCTGGCCGCCGGCGATCATGAAACCGCCGAGGGTTGAGGCTAGAACGATGACTGCTCCGATGATAATCAGCATGAGGAGGGTGGAGGACGGCCGGACCACGGACCACGAACCACAGATCCCGGACCGGGGATGGTCGGGACTCCGGCGCAGCTGGTGGCTCGCGATTGAAGGTCAATGGTCATGTGGTCTGTTGTCCTGTAGTCAGCGCGCAGCGCTTACTTGTTGCGGGCACGCTTGATGTACGTCCGCAGGCTCAGGATGGTCTGGGAGTGGATCTGGCAGATGCGGGATTCGGTCAGGTCGAAGACCTTGGCGATCTCGGCGAGCCGCATGTGTTCAAAGTAGTACATGGCGAGGATTTTCCGGGGCATATCGGGCAAATCGGCCATCCGTTGAGTGAGAAGATTCAGCAATTCCTCTTTCTCGAGGTTTTCACGACCGGAGACATCGTTGTCGTCGGCCAGGAACTCGTGGAGGGAGGCACCGTCGGACTCCTCGCCGGCGGCGTGGGAATCGAGGGCGACGAAGGTCACGGGGCGGGATTCCTCGAGCCACTTGCGGTATTCCGCCTGGCTGACGCCCAGCTCCTCGCAGATCTCGTCCTCGGTCGCGGTGCGGCCGATGCGCTGCTCGAGCTCGTTGATGGATTCCTTGAGCTTGCGGGCGCGGGCCCGCGCGCGGCGGGGGCACCAGTCGAGCCGGCGCAACTCGTCGAGCACCGCGCCGCGGATGCGGGTGGCGGCGTAGCCGGCGAACGTGTTGCACTGCTCGGGATTGTACTTGCGGACGGCGGCCATGAGGCCGGTCACGCCCACGCTGTAGAGGTCGTCCACATCGATGTGTGGCGGCAGCGTGAGCTTGATGCGGTCCACAACATTGCGGACCAGGGGGAGGAAGCGCTCGATCAAATCCTTTTCATCGATAGCGCCCGAGGGGGTGACGCCCTGATAGACGCGCCAGGCGGCGGTCGTGGGCTTGGCATCCGTGCCGCTATCCTTGAGAACAGCAGCTGATTTCATGGTTGGTGGGGGGAGTTAAAGTTTTTCATTTGGCTTTTTGGGGCCGCGGCAGGGCGGCAGCAGGGTTGGTGACGAGAGAGGCGCGATAGCGGGACACGACGGTGTCGCGCAGGCCGGCGAGGACCACGGTCCAGAACCAGCGCAGGAGCACGGCGCCGACGAGGCAGCCGACGGAGGCATCGAGGAACACGCGGTCCGCGGCATGGTCCAGCAGCCAGCTGGTGAGCAGGCCGGTGACAAAGCCGAGCAGGCCGCCGCTGAGGAAAACGAATTTCATGCGGCCTCCCCCGTGGTTTCCTCGTCGTCCGCCAGGACGGGTGCGTGATCGTGGCCGACCGGCAGGGTGCGGCGGGTCAGCGCGTCAAAGGCATCCTCCTCGCACTCGCCGGTGAGCGACGGGCCGGTGGCGAGGAACAGCGGCTCGAGGCCGCCGTCGATCAGGTAGTCCCACAGGCCGCCCCACTGGGCGACCTCGTCGAGATGGGTGAAGACCACATGGGTGGCGCCCAGCTCGCGGCCGCGGGCGTAGCCGGCGCGGAGGGCCGCGGGGCCGTAGGCCGCGTTGAGCACCAGGACGCGCTGTTCGATCTTCTCGCGGTCCAGGAAGTCGGCGATCGCCGTGTTGGCCGCCGGGTCGCGCAGCGAGATATTGGGCAGGTCGAAATAGACAAAACCACCGGGCGTCGCCGGCTGGGTCGAGGCGGGATAGTGCGCCAGGGGCACGCCGAGGGCCTCGCAGAAAACCGGCAGCGGGCCGCGCGACATGGGCTGGTCAAACTCGGCGATCACCACGTGGCCCTGGCGCGCGCGGCGCGAGACCTCGGTGGAAAGCCATTTGCAAAGGGCCGTGGTGCGGCCGGCGCCGGCCAGGCCGATGAAGGCGGCGCGGGTGAGCGGGGCCGGGGCGGGACGGGTGCTGACCACGGTCTGCATGTAACGGCCGGTCTCGACGAGGGCGCGATGCAGCGGCATGGCCTGCAACTCCGCCCACGTGGCCGAGCGTTCCAGCAGCGAGATGATCGATTCCGAGAAACCGGAACGGCGGAGCAGCGGGGAAAGTTCCGGGCGGGACGGGGCCGGACGCGCGCTGATGCGCAGGGCCGTCGGGGTGCTGGCCACCGGCACCGGGGTCGCCGGCTCGTCGGAAGTGACCTCGAGCAGGGGGGCCGGCGCCGGCGTCTCGTTCACGAGCGAGGCGATGACCTCGAGCTTCGGCGAGGCCCAGAGGCCGCGCAGGCCGGTCGGCTCGATGGTGCGCACCGAGAGCACGCGGGCGTTGTCGCCGAGGCGGTCGCGGATGAACTGCGCGGCCTCGTGCGCGTTGGCGACGGTGAACTTGTAGCAGGTGCCGGGGGCGGCGGTGAGGTTCTGGGTGGACATCTGGGAGGGATCAGGCGGCTTTCACGAGCTCGGGGCGCTGCAGGTGCGGGGGCACGGACAGGATGCCCGCGTTCTCGATCTCGGTGGCGGCGGGCAGTTCCTGGAAGGCGAGCACTGTGAGGCGCGGGAAGGACGGCTCGAGGAAGCGCTTGAGCGGCAGGCGCGTCTCGGTGGACACGACGAGCACGGCGGGGGCGCCCGTGCTGGTGAGCTGGGCGAGGTGGCGGTTGAGCTCCTCGATCAGGTGGCGGCCGATGGCGGGCTCGAGCGAGAGCCCCACATCGGTCGGGGAGCGGTGCACCTTGGTGCCGAGGATCTGTTCGAAGCGCGGGTCGAGCGTGAGGGCCCGGAGCACGCCGGGGCGGCTTTCCAGCTCGGGCACGAAGTACAGGCCGAGGCGGCGGCGCACGAGTTCGCTGAGGTCGTCGGGATTCTTGGACAGGGCGGCGAAGTCGGCGATGCCCTCGAGGATGATCGGCAGGTTGATGATCGCGACGCCCTCGCGGAGCAGGTTCTGGAGGACGCGCTGGATGATGCCGAGATTGACAAGGTCGGGCAGCAGCTCGGTGACCAGCGCGGCATGGGTGACCTTGAGGTGGTCGATGAGGCCCTGGACATCCTGGCGGCCGAGCAGGTGGTGCGAATGGACCTTGAGCGTCTCGGAAAGGTGCGTGATGAGGACCGAGGAGGGATCAACGACCGTGTAGTTGTTCAGCTCGGCGGTCTTGCGCTCGCCCTCGTCGATCCAGGTGGCCTCGAGGTTGAAGACGGGCTCGCGGGTCGGCTGGCCGCGCAGGCGGATGGTGCTGCCCGCCACGTTCATGGCGAGGAGACGGCCGGGGAGGATGCTGCCCCGGGCGAGAATCCGGCCGCGGAGGAGGAAGCGGTAGTCGTTGGCCTCGAGCTCGAGGTTGTCGCGCACCGAGACCGGCGGCACGACGATGCCCTTCTCGCGGGCGAGGGTCTTGCGCACGCCGGTGACGCGACCGAGCAGGTCGCCGCCGGTGCGGGCCTCGGCGAGCGGGAGGAGGCCGTAGCCGATCTCGATGGAGAAGGTGTCGACCTCGGTGAGCTTGCGCACGTCCTCGGTGGCCGGGGCCGCCGTCGCCGCGGCCGGCGCCGCGGTTTCGCCGGGTTTGCCGGCGACCGCCTTGCCGCCGGCCTTGGCCGGGGTGGTGGTGCCCGCAGCGCCGTCGGCGGACTCGTTGTCCTTCATGGTGCGGGCCATGAAGGCGGCGAGGCCGGCCAGGCCCATGAAGGGGATCAGCGGCATGCCGGGCATGAGGCCGAAGACCGCCATACAGGCGGCGGCGAGCGTCATCGCCCGGGGATAGCGGACGATCTGCGAGGTGATCTGCGTGCCGAGGTTGTTGCTGTCGGAGGCGCGGGTGACGAGGAGACCGGCGCCGATGGAGATGATCAGCGCGGGGATCTGCGAGACGAGGCCTTCACCGATGGAGAGCAGGGTGAACTTTTGCAGCGACTCGGCGAGCGTGAGGTCCATCTGCAGCACGCCGATGGCGAAGCCGCCGATGATGTTGACGAGGGTGATGAGGATGCCGGCGACGGCGTCGCCGCGCACGAACTTCGAGGCGCCGTCCATCGCGCCGTAGAAATCGGCCTCCTTCTGCACCTTGACGCGGCGCTGGGTGGCGGTGACCTCATCGATGATGCCCGCGTTCAGCTCGGCATCGATGGCCATCTGCTTGCCGGGGAGGGCGTCGAGGGTGAAGCGCGCGCTCACCTCGGCGATGCGGCCCGCGCCCTTGGTGATGACGACGAAATTGATCAGCACGAGGATGATGAACACCACGGCACCGACGATGTAGTTGCCCTGGATGACGAAGTGGCCGAAGGACTCGATGATCTCGCCGCCATAGCCGTGGGCGAGGATCAGGCGGGTGGAGCTGATGTTCAGCGCGAGCCGGAACAGCGTCAGCGTGAGGAGCATCGTCGGGAAGGCGGAGAACTCCGGCGGATCCTTGACGTAGAGGATGGCCAGCAGCACGAGCAGCGACATGCCGATGTTGAAGGCCAGCAGCACATCGATGATGAACGGCGGCACCGGCATGACCAGTAGCATCACCGTGCCGAACAGGCCGAACGCGAACAGCAGGTCGGCGCGGGCGAGCAGGCGGGTGATGGAACTGGAGCTCGAGACAGGCATGGGTTAGGCGGCGGACTCCAGCCGGCGGGTCTTCAGTTCGTGGAAATAGAAACGGTGCGTGCGGTAGACGACGGCCAGGATCTCGGCGACGGCCTGGTACAGGCCGGGCGGGATCCCCTCGCCCACCTCGCCCATGGCGAAGAGCAGCCGGGCGACCGGCTTGTTCTCGACCATCGGCACGCCGTGCTCGGCCGCGAGGGCCTTGAGCCGCTGGGCAAAACGGTTCTCGCCCTTGGCGAGCACGACCGGGGCGCGGTCGCGGCCGCGCTCATACTTGAGGACGACGGCGTAGTGGGTCGGGTTGGTCACGACGACATCGGCCGTGGCCACGGAAGCGAGCATCTGCTTCTGGATCAGGCGGCGGGCCATGCGGCGCATGGCGGTCTTCACCTGGCCGTCACCCTCGGAACTCTTGTGCTCATCCTTGACCTCCTGGCGGGTCATCATGAGCTCGCGGCCGGTCTTGTACTTCTCCCACGCGTAGCTGAGGGCGGCGATGATGCCAAGGGAGAGCAACAGGCGGCTGAAAAAGGACTGCGCGGCGTTGTTGAGGAAGGTGCCGAGGTAGCTGGCCTCGACCGGCGCGGTGAAGAGCGGGTCCATCAGCAGCGTGCGGGCGCCGAGGAACAGGGTGAAGCCGATGGCGAGGAGCTTGAGCAGGTCGATCCCGGCGCGGATCAGGGTGTCCTTGGAAAAGATGCGCTGGAAGCCGTTGACCGGGTTCAGCGAGTCGAGCTTGAACTTCACGGCCTTGGACGAGAGGTGAAAACCGCTCTGGATCCCGCCGACCAGCAGGGCGGCGGCGGCGCAACCGAGCAGCACGGGCAGCAATCCGCCGCCGACAGTCTGCATCACGCCGGCCAGGTAGCTGGGAACGGTGGCGAGCTCGACCGGGCTGCGGGCAAAACTGGAAAACACGCCGACGGTGTACTCCGCCACGTTGCGTGCCGTCGTGGTGGCGGTGAAACCGAGGATACCGAGCGCCGCGGCCAAACTGAGCAGGACCGACAATTCGGGACTCTTGGCAAACTGACCTTTGTCCGCGGCTTCACTCAGGCGCTTGCCTGTGGGTTGCTCTGTTTTCTGGTCGTTGTCGTTGTCAGCCATTGGTTCGTCACCAAAATAGCAACGCCGATGCCAAGGATTCCCGGTGCCGCGTTAACCCCTGTCCGCCAACACTTAGAAATATTAGTATCGCGGGCTTCGCGGAAAAAAAACTTGAGCGAAAAATCGGTGATTTTTCCGGCAAATTTTGCCGCCTGAAGCGGCTCTGCATGTGGTAGGGCGAGTCGTCCCGACGAGCCGCGGCTTATCCCGAGGATGACCGACTGTCGCTTCGCTCGAAACGCCCTACCCGTTCGCCTCGGGCGTCACCGCCGCGACACGAGCAGCAGCACCTGCGTCGGGATCTCGCCGAACTCGACGTACACATAGCGCGCGAGCAGGCCGCCGGCCGTGGCCAGCAAACCCAGACCCAAGAGGGCGCGCACCGAAAAGCTGAGGACGAAGACGTTCATGCGCGAAACCGCGCGGCCCAGGACTGAGAAAGCGAGCGTGATCAGGAAGTTCAGTGCGATGAACGGCGCGGCAATGCGCAGGCCGAGCTCGATGACATGGCCCGTGGCATTGATCATCTGCTCCCCCGCCCCGTGGCCCAACACCGGCTGGCCCGGCGCCGCCAGTTCAAAGCTGCGGGCGAAGGCGGTCAGCACCGTCAGGTGCGCCCCGAAGAGGAAAAACAGCAGGACGGCCAGCGCCATGACAAACCCGGCGAGCGGCTCCGCGGAAATGTCCGGCGCGCCCAGGCCCGGGGTCGCCGACAGGCCGATTTCCGACGACATCATGCGGCCGGCCATCTCAACGGCGGCGAAGGTCATGCGCACCATGAACCCCATGGCCAGGCCGAGCAGGACTTCCCCCGCCGTGGCGAAGACCAGGCTCCACAGGTCAGCCGGCAGCCGGCCCACCGGCACCAGGCCGGAAACGAGGACCGCGAGGCAGAGCGTGATGGCCACCTTGACCATCGGGGGAATGGTCCGCTCGCCGCCGAGGGCGGGCAGCAGCAACACGACCCCGAGGCCGCGCATGAATACCATCAGGAAAGTGAAAAGGTCGCCGACGGTCACGGCTCCTCCCTCAGTGCGCGAGCGCCGGCATCCGGTGGATGATCGAGATCGTGAACTCCGTCAGCGAGCGCAGCAGCCACGGCGTGAGCAGCATGGCCAGGCCGGAGAACGCAATCAACTTGGGCGCGAAGGTCAGCGTGGGCTCCTGCAGCGAGGTGACGGACTGCAGGAGGCTGGACACCAGGCCAACGACCATAAGCGTGATGAGGAAGGGCGCCACGGTGTAGAGCGCGAACATCACGGTGGTCTTGAAGAGGTCGATGGCGATTTCGGGATTCATGGCGGGATCAGTTGAAACTTTGGACGAGCGACTGGACGATCAGGTGCCAGCCGTCCACCAGCACGAAGAGCAGGAGCTTGAACGGCAGGGAGACGACGTTGGGCGGCATCATCATCATGCCCAGCGCCATCAGCACCGAGGAGACGAGGAAGTCGATGACGAGAAACGGCAGGAACAGCAGGAAGCCCATCTGGAACGCCGACTGCAGCTCGCTCAGCACGAAGGCCGGGATGACCACGCGCATGGGCAGGCTCTTGACCGCCGTCGGGCCGTAGCCGCCAAGTTCGAGGAAGTACTCCAGGTTGCGCGTGCGCGTCTGCTTGAGCATGAAGTCGCGCAGCGGGGCCGAGGCCTGCTCGAGCGCGTCGGCGGACTTCATCTTCCCGTCGAGGTAGGGCCGCAGCGCCTCCGAGTGGATGCGGTCGAAGGTGGGCCCCATGATGAAGAAGGTGAGGAACAGCGAGAGACCGACGATGATCTGGTTGGACGGCGCGCTGGGCACGCCGAGGGCGGTGCGCACAAAGCCGAGCACGATGACGATGCGCGTGAAGCTGGTCATCAGCAGCACCAGCGACGGCGCGACCGAGAGCAGCGTCATGAGGAGGACGATCTGCACGGCGACGCTCAGGTCGCCCGGGTTCTCGGCGCCCTCCAGGCCGATGTTGAGCTTCAGCGGCGTGCGGGAAGCGGCGGCGGCGGGAGCGGCGGGCGTGGTGAGATTGGCGGCGGGCTGGATCGCGGCCTCGCGCAAGGAAGGCGCGGGGGGTGGCGGGGTCTGCGCCAAAACACCCGTCGCCAGCATCAGGCTGGCGGCGGCGAGGAAAAGCAGGCGGCGGAGCAAGGCGTTCACGGGGCCGGAGGACTGCCGCCGTCGAGCGGGGTGAGCATCTTGATGCTGCCGGGGCAGACCCCGAGCAGGAACTTGCGGCCGTCGTAGTCGGCGACGACGAGATACTGGCGGGAGCCGAGCGAGCGGCTTTCCACAATGGCGAGGCGGGCCGCGCCGGCGGCGCCGGGACGGAGGGCGGTGCGGCGCTTCTGCCAGAGCCACCAGCCCGCGCCGGCGGCGAGGAGCGCGACGGCGAGGATGAGCCCGCCGTTCGGGGTGGACGTACCGGCGGCGGCCGGAGCCCCGGCGGGGGCCGTGCCCCGCGGATAGATCAGCTCCTCCTTCGCCTGGGCCAGGACGGCCGGGACGAGGGCGAGCAGGAACAGGAAAGCGGAAACCAGGCGCCTCATGAACGGGTGCTGCCGCTGCCGACGAGCTCCGTGATCTTGATGCCGAAGTGATCCTCGACCACCACGACCTCGCCATAGGCGACGAGCTTGTCGTTGACGTAGAGGCCGACGGGGTCGCTGGCCTGCTGGGTGAGTTGCACGACGGAGCCGGGCGACAGCTCGAGCACGTCGCGCATCGGCAGCAGGCAGGAGCCGAGCTGCACGGTGACTTTGACCTTCACGTCGAGGACGATATCAAGGGTTTTTTCTTCCATGGGAATTGGTGGGGGTGATGACCTGGTGGGGGGAGGCGACCTTGGCGGTGAGCTGCACGGCGATGTGGTCGGTATCGAGGCCGACCGTGCCGACAAACTTGGGCACGCCGTTGAGGAGCAGGTTGGTCTGGCGAAGCTGTTCGGCCGGCATCTCGATGACGTCACCGACGCGCAGGTCGGTGATCTCGCGGAGGGAGACCTCGAAGGTGTCCCACTCGGCCCGTACCGGCATGGCGATGCTGGAGTAGGTTTCCTGCCAGGCGGCCTTCTTTTCCACGGTGGTGGTGATGTGGGAGTCCTTCTGGCGGCGGGCCTGCATGCGGCGGACGAGCGGCTCGATCGTGTAGTAGGGCACGCCGATCTGGATCTGCTCGGAGCAGTCGCCGAAGCTGGCCTCGAGCGTCATGGCGAGGATGACGGCGTCCTTGGGCGAGGTCTGGAGGAAGCGGCCGCTGTTCTCGTGGCCGACGATGAGGGGGGTGAGTTCCTGCTCGCTCTTCCACTGGTGGCACCATTCCTCGAGGATCATGTGCACGACGTCGTCGAGCAGCGTGATCTCGATCTCGGTGAGGTAGCGCTCGGTCTTGACCGAGTGACCGCGGCCGCCGAGCAGGCGGTCGGCAATGGTGAGGGCGAGGCGGGGATTGATGTCGAGGATGCTCACGCCGTTCAGCGGCTCGGCCTTGAAGAGGCAGATGTGCGTGGGGCTGGGCAGCGTCTCGGTGAACTTGGAATAGTTGACCGTGGTGAGCTTGGCCATCTTGAGGCCGAATTCCATGCGCAGGAACAGCGAGAGGCGGGCGCTGAGGTAGCGGATGAAATCCTCGTGCACCAGGCGCAGGCGGCGGAGCTCGACCTCGGAGAGGAAGGCGGGGTTGCGGAAGTCGTAGGACTCGACCTTGACGGTGTCGCCCCCCTTGGAGTGGACGCCGTTGGCGCGGATCAGCGTGCGCTTGGGCGCGGCGGCCTCGGCGCCCTGCGCGAGCAGGCGGTCGATCTCGGACTGGTCGAGAAAGTCGGTCGCGGGCTTCTGCGGGTCGGTGGCCATGGCGTTTACTGCACGACGAAGTCGGAGAAATAGACCTGGTCCGCGATGCGGCTGCCCAGGGCCTGGTTGTAGGCGGTGACGAGCTTTTCGCGCAGGACGTTCTTGGCGCCCGGCTCCTCGAGGTCGGAGAGGCTGAGCGAGGACAGCACGCCAAGCGTGACGTCGGTGAGTTTGGCCTTGTTCCCCTCGAAGGCGGCCTTGATCGTGTCGGGCTTGAGGCCAGTGATGACAAAGCTGGTCTTGAGGTAGCGGGTACCCATCGTGCCGGAGAGGTTCACGACGACGTTGGTGAATTCGTAGGTATCAGCGGATGAGCCGCCCTCCTCCTTGCCACCGTGGCCCTTCTTTTTCTCGCCGTGGCCACCGGAGCTTTTCTCGGCGGCGGGGGCGTGGGCGGCCTCGGCCCCCGCGGCGGGCGCGGCGGCGAGCTTCTGCTGCAGGCGGGGGAGCAAAACGAACTCGGCCACCGCCCAGCACGTGGCCGGGGCGGCCACGATGGCGAGGATGGCGGGCAGCCAGGCCTTGAGGGCGCCGCCCTTGGCCTTGGCCGGGACGGGCATCTCGGCGGGCGTGGTGCCGGGCTTTTCCGCCGCGGCGGTCGCGGCGGCGGCGTCCTTGGCTTTTGCGTCTGGTTTGTCGGCCATGGCGGGTGAAGGCGGATCAGCTGCGCTTCAGGTTGACGATGTCCTCGAGCACGCTGTCGGAGACCGTGATGAGCCGGGAGCCGGCCTGGAAGCTGCGCTGGGTGGTGATGAGCTGGGAGAACTGGTCGGTGAGATCGACGTTGGACGACTCGAGCGTGCCCGACTGGATGCTGCCGAGGCCGTTGCTGTTGGGATTGTTGCCGCCGGCGAGGATGCCGCCGCCAATCGGGCCCGCGGCGCCGAGGCCGCTGAACAGGTTGCTGCCCTCGCGCATGAGCGCGGTGGTGTCGCTGAAATTCTGGAGCTGGATCTGCCCCGTGGTGGCCGAGGTGCCGTCGGAGTAGGACTCGATGAGGTTGCCGGTCGTGTCGAAGCTGATGGACTGCAGCTGTGCGCCCACGGGCAGGCTGGCGCCGACCTGGAGGTCACCGATGGCGGCGCCGACCAGGCCCTGGACGCGCAGGCCGCCGTTGGTGATGAGGTAGCCGTTGTCGTCGAGGCGGAACTGGCCGTCGCGGGTGGCGAACTGCGCGCCCGTGCCCGCATCCTGCACGATGAAGAAGCCCTTGCCGGAGATGCCGAGGTCGGTCACGTTGCCGGTGCTGTTGAGCGCCCCCTGGTTGTAATTGGTCTGGATGCCCGCGAGCTGCACGCCGGTGCCGACCTGGACGGCGGACTGGCTGGACGTGGTGCCGCTGGAGGGCGCGGAGGCGCGGAGGGTGTTGCTGAAGGTGTCGGAGTACGTGGCCTGCGAGCTCTTGTAGCCCGTGGTGTTGATGTTCGCGATGTTGTTGCCGATGACTTCGAGGCCCTTGCTGAAGCTGCGGAGGGCGCTGACGCCGGAGGTAAGAGTGCCGATGAGGGACATGGGATGGGTGGTTGGGTGTTAAGGGATCAGGCGGCCGGCGGGAGGTCGGCCAGGGTGTAATTGTTGGCCGGCAGCTCGACGCGCCGCACGGAGTTGAGCTGGTACTTGACGCCGTCGATCACGAGCGCGGGACCGGCGGAGGTGCTTTCCACGGCGGAGACCTGGCCCATGACAGGCAGGCCGTCCACATCCTCGACGGTGACGACGCGGCCGAGGAAGCCGGCGGCGGCGATGTTCTGCTGGTCGGAGCGGAGCAGGCCCATTTCCTTGACGAGGGAGTTGCTCTGCTCGAGGGACGAGAACTGGGCCATCTGGGCGATGAACGCGGTATCCTCCATGGGTTTCATGGGGTCCTGGCTTTGGAACTGGACGGCGAGGAGTTTCATAAAATCTTCGGAACCGAGGGTGGTTTTCCGCGCCCGGACGGTCCCGCTGGTCGCGGCGACGCTCGAGGCGGCATTGTTGGAGGAACCGACGGGAGGAATGCTCATGGTGGTGGGATCAGGCGTGGACGGAGAGACGGAGGGAGGTGGGCAGGAACGCCGGACCGCGCGAGACGGCCGGTTCGGGGATGAAGGATTCGCTCAACTGGGAGCGACGGGCGAAAGGATGGGCGACATCGGCCCAGGCCTCGCGCTGCGGGCGGGACTGCTGGTCCTGCTCGGCCTGCTGCTGCCGGGCGAAGGCAGGCGCCGGATGGGCCGAAGCCGGCGTGGCCGGCGCGTTGGGCGAGAAAACGGGTTCCAGGTAACGGAGCATGTGCTCCGGCGACTGCGCGGCCACGGTCTGCCACTCCCGCGCAAGGGCGGAACGCAGCTCGGGCGAATCAGTGCGGAAATCGGTGTGCACGGCGCCCTCGCGGAGCTCGACGCGAACGCTCAGGTTCTCGTCGCCGAAATGGAGCCGCAACTGCACGCTGCCGTTCTTCTGCATGCTGGCGGAGAACTGGGTCTCGACGAGGTTGGTGACCGTCTCGACGGCGCGCTCGGCAAAATTCTGTTCCACCGGCGCGGCGGCCGGAACGGTGGTCCGCTCCGCCGGCGGCACGACCACCTGGAAATCAACCCGATGGGACATAACCGGAAACGACCCGGGATTACGGGCGGAGCGGATTTCCTCAATCGGGGCAGCGGGCATGATGTTGCCGGATTTAGCAACGGCGATGCCAGCGTCTGGCGACTGCGTTTTAACCTGCTTGTCCCCAGTGAATACAAAATTTCTTTCCCCGGACTGTTCCGGGGATTCCAGCCGGGCTTTCATGCCCCGATATTTTGCGGCAAATATTTCCCGTCCGACCGGGCCGGTCGGCGGCGGGGTTTCGGCTGTGGGCACATAACCCGTGGCTTCCAGTCGCACCGCTGCTTCGTCGGATAGCTGCAACTCGGCCTGGATCGCCACCGGCACATCCGGGGCGGCGTCGGTCTGGGGATCGCGAGGCTGGGTCGGCGGAAACTGCAGGTTGATCTCGATGGCCCCATCCGCCGCGACGGCAATCTGCCGGGTGCCGAGCGCGGCATTCGCCGCTGCCGGGCCCGACGTGGGATCCGCGATGGCACCCGAGGCACATCCGGTTGAGGCCTGTCCGGCCGAGGGATTCACGCCCGTCAGCTGGGGCAGCTGGACCTCGGGTAAAAGGGTCTGCAGCAGTGACGTCGCGAAGGCGGCCGCCTCTTCCATCATTTCCCGGGTGATCTCGCGTGGGCAGCCCGGGGCGGTGGTTTCGTTCAGGGGCACCGCGGGGACCGCCTGCTCGACGGTGGACAGACTGAGGGAAACCGAGGCCGGGCAAGTGGCCACAAACAGCGGGGTGGCGGGCAGCGCCGGGGCCGGGGCGGAGCTGGCGCCCAGCAAATCCGCAAATTCGGCCGCCGGACCGGCGGCCGGGTCCGCGGCGGGACAGGCGCAAAATAGCAGCCCGGCGAGCGAAGCGGTATCGGTCGCCGTCGGGCTGGGCAAGTTGGAGGATGAATCGGGCAAGGAGGAGGTCATGGGAGGCTTCCATCCTTGGAGAGCAGGTTGTGCCAGCCGTGGCACGCGGGTGGTTGATCAGGAATTGGACTTGGTCGCTTTCATCAAGCGGAGCTTCTCGGAAAGGGTGGCGGCGCGACGGGCCAGCGGGCCGTCGGGCCCGGTGGTTTTCGCCATCTCCTCGAAAATCGGCCCGACGGTGTCGGACTTCATCAGGGAGAGAATCTTGACGGCGGTGGTGTCATCCATCTCACGGAGAATGGCGACGGCGCCGCGCGGCGTCAGGTTGCTGTAGGTCTGGGCCAGCGAGCGGAGGTTCTTCATCTCATCGGCGGTGATTTCGATGACCTTGCGGTTGATCTCCGCGCGCATGTTTTCGATGTCCCGGCGGACCTTGGCGAGCTCCTGCTGCTCGGAAGCGAGGCGGGCGGCGCGCTGGTTGAGCGTCTCGGCCTGCGCGCGCAGGCGGGCGCGCTCCTCCTTGAGCTCGGAGGACAGGCCGTCGATCTCGATGGTCCAGAAGTCCCAGCCCTGGCTCTTCCCCTCGACCTCGACGGCGACGGGCAGCGCCTGGATGGCGTGCTCGACGAGCACGTTGGCGGCGCGCCAGAACCAGCCGAGGCCGACGGCCAGGCCGGAGACGACGCCCAGGACGGCGACAAGTGAAGGGTTGGTCAGTACTTTGTTCATGAAAGGACGGTTTGGCGGAACGCGCGGAAACCGGCGAGTTCGTCGAGTTCATTCTGGCTGGTGCGCTGCACCTCGAGCCGGTGGCGCTCGCGCGCCCGCTCCTCGAGCCGGTGCACGACCTTCAGGCGGCGGTTCGCCTCGATGTATTCCTTGCGGCGGCTGTTCATGGCGTCGCGGGCCTCGATGACCTCGCGCTCAACCTCGATGACCGCGTTGCACTCGCCGCGGTAGACCCGGTGCAGCGACGCGGCATCGGCCGCCAGGAAGCGGTCGGACCGGCCGTGAAAGAGTACCTCGGCGAGCTCGGCCACGCGCTGGCGCAGCGCGGCGAGCCGTTCCTCGGCCTGCACGTAGTGGTGGACGGCGGCGGCAAAAAGCTCCCGGGCACGTGACTCCTGATGAGCGCGGAGCACACCGACCGGCTGGAGGGGGAAACGAAATTTTTTCATGGGGCGACGATGGTTTTGATCTGGGCGTAGCACTCGGGGCGGGTGGAGAATTCGTTCACACCCTGGCGGAGGAATTTCCGGAGCGGCTCCTGCAACGCGATGGCCCGGTCAAGCTGCGCGCTGGCGCCCTTCTGGTAGGCGCCGATGGAAACGAGGTCCTCGTTCTTGCGGTAGAGGGCAAGGTGCTCGCGGGCGGCGGCGGCGTGGGCGATCTCGTCGGGCGTGCAGATGTCGCGGGTGAGGCGGCTGACGCTCTCGAGGACATCGATGGCGGGATAGTGGTTGAAGTGCGCGAGCGAGCGCGAGAGCACCAGGTGGCCGTCGAGGATGCCGCGCACGGCGTCGGCCACGGGCTCGTTCATGTCGTCGCCCTCGACGAGCACGGTGTAGATGGCGGTAATGGAGCCGTGCTCCCCCGCCCCGGTGCGCTCCAGCAGGCGGGGCAGCATCGCGAAGACGGAGGGCGTGTAACCGCGGGTGGTCGGCGGTTCGCCGATGGCGAGGCCGATCTCACGCTGCGCCATGGCGAAGCGGGTGACCGAGTCCATCATCAGGAGGACGTTCTTGCCCGCATCGCGGTAAGACTCGGCGATCGAGGTGGCGGTGAAAGCGGCCCGCAGGCGCAGCGGCGCCGAGGTGTCGGAAGTGGCGACGACGACGACCGAGCGCTTGAGGCCCTCGGGGCCGAGGTCCTTCTCGATGAATTCGCGGACTTCACGGCCGCGCTCACCCACGAGCGCGACGACCACGACATCGGCGTTGCAGCCGCGGGCGATCATGCCGAGCAGGGTGGATTTGCCGACGCCGGAGCCGGCGAAGAGGCCGAGGCGCTGGCCGCGGCCGAGCGGCACAAAGGTGTCGATGGCGCGCACGCCCGTGGGCAGCGCGTCCTTGATCCGCTGGCGGCGCAGCGGGTGCGGGGGCCGGCCGTCGTGCTCCGTGCGATCCACGGGCAGCAGGCCGAGGTTGTCCATCGGGCGGCCGAGGGCGTCGAGCACGCGGCCGAGCAATTCGGGACCCGGCCGCGGCAGGGGCGGACGGTCGGCGGCAGCAACCTCGCAACCGACGTGCAGGCCGGCGGTGTCACCGAGCGGCATGAGCAGCACGCGGTGTTCGCGGAAACCAACCACCTCGGCGCGAACCGAGTAGCCGGTGCGCGGCGAGCGGACGACGCAGATTTCGCCGAGACCGACATTGGGGCCCTCGGAGTCGATGATCAGGCCGGCGATGCCGGTGACGGCGCCGACGCGCTGCACGGCGGGAGCGTGCCGCACCTGCGTGCGGAGCACATCAACGAGGGGAGCGATGGTCACGGTGCTCATTGACCGGTGAGACCGTGGGAGAGCACGGTGAGCTTGGTTTGCTGGCGGGCGTCGGTGAGGCCGAAACGGCTGCGCACCTGGCAGTCGCCGGGCGTGAGGGTGGCGTCCTGTTTCACCTTCAAGCCGGGGTAGCGGGTCAGCCAACCGGGATTGACCTGGTCCAGGAGCGCGGCATCGCGGGGACAAAGGGAAAGCTCGAGGCCCTCGCGCTCGGGGAAAAGCTGCTGCAGGGCCTCGTGACAGAGTTTTTCGACGATCTCGGCCGGCGGTTCGTAGCCGGCGAGCAGGCGACGGGCGATCTCGAGCGCCAGACCGGGCAGCGCCTCGCGCAGCTGGGTGGTCGTGGACGTTTCCACGGTGGCCAGCTTGCGGAGCACGCCCTCGCTGAGCTGCTCCATGTCCACGCGCATCTCAACCAGCTTCTGGTCCACCACCGCGTGGGTGGCGTCCACGCCCTTGCGGTAGGCTTCCTCGGCATGGGCGGACAGCTCCAACTCCGAGTAGGAGCGGCCGCGGCCACCAGGCAGGACAGCGCCGCTGAGCGGACGGTCGAAGGCGATGAGCTTGGCGAAGGTCACGGGGAAATTTACGATTTATGATTTACGACTTGCGACTTGTCCGAGCCGGACGCCTGGCGCGGCTCCCAACCGGACGCGGTACCGGACGATAAGCAGTGAAAGGAAGCGGGGCTTCGTTGAAGCTGCGCACGAGGCAGCGCAGGGGTTCGGCTGCGCCCGAGATCGGGGCGAACGGCGCCTGGCTGTTGAAACTGAGATGGCGGATGAAATCGTGCATGGTGATCAGGCCACAACCGCCGCGGCGTCGGAATCGATGGAAATCTGGCCTTCCTCCTCGAGGCGGCGGACCGCCTGGATGATGGTGTCCTGCGCGGCCTCGACATCCTTGAGGCGGACGGGCCCGAGCAGCTCGATCTCCTCCTTGAGGCCCTCGGCGGCGCGCTTGGAGAGGCCGGCGAAGACCTTGGTGCGGAGCGTCTCGCTGGCGGATTTCATCGCAATGGCGAGATTGTTGGAATCCACCTCGCGGAGGATGCGCTGCAGGTCGGCCGGCTGGAGGCGGTTGAGATCCTCGAAGCTGAAGAGCTTCTTGCGGATCGCGGCGCTAAGGGTGGCGTTGCGCTCCTCGAGGCGGCCGAGCAGGGTCTTGCTGAGGTCCTTCTCGAGGCTGTTGAGCAGGCCGGCGACGGCGCGGACACCGCCGCTGTGGTGAAAGGACGGGCGGTTCTTGTTGTCGAAATGCTTGCCCAGGCTGCGGGCGATCTTGCCGACCATGTCGAGCGACGTGGACTCGATGGTGCCGAGGCGCTCGAGGACCTCCTCGCGCAGCTCGGGGCTCAGCAGCGGGAAGACCTCGGCGGACTTGGCCGGCTCGAGGTAGGAAAGGACAAAGGAAATGGTCTGCGGCTGCTCGTGCTTGATGAGATTGTAGATCTGCCGCCCTTCCATCTCGCTGATGTCGCGGATGACCTCGATGGAGGTGCCGACGACGGGGCCGACGCGGCCGATGATGGCGGAAGCCTTGTGGTCCCCCTTGGCGAGCTCGAGGGCGCGCTGGGCGAAAGCCAGGCCGCCGGAGGCGGATTGCACGCTGCTGGCCACGACGCCGGAGAACTCCTCGATCACCTGCTTCTGGATGGGCTCGGGCACCATGGGATAGGCCGCCATCTCGCGGCAGAGGCCCTCGGCCTCCATGTCGTCGAACTGCTTGATCACGGCCGCGGCGGACTCGGGACCGATGCAAATGAGGAAGATGGCCAGCTTCTGCTGGCGGGTGAGCTTGGAATAGTCGATGTCGGCCATGGGAGGGATCAGTTGTTCTTCGTGGCGGCGGGCGTGCCCACCCAGTCACGAAGCGCGGTGCCGATGTTGACGGGTTTCTGCTTGATGAGCTCGTTGAGCATCTCGGGCGTGACGGCGCTGCCGATCTGGAGCGAGCGGGCGGCCATCTCGGGCGGCATGGCCAGCACCTCGACGGGCACGGGCTCGGGCTTCTGGCGCGAGAGCAGGCGGAGGAAAACGAGGAGCACCAGGCCGGCGCCGGCCATGGCGGACCAGCGGCTGCCGGCCTCGATCCAGCCCTGCCACTTATTCTGTGCCTGGATGGCCTGGATCTGCTCGGAGATGGGTTCGGCGGCGAAGGGCAGCTCCTGCAAGGTGACGAGGGAATCAAGCGACTGGCCGGCCTCGGGGCGCAGGCCGAGCGCGTTGATGACCACGAGGCGGAGCGCGGCGAGTTCCTCGGCCGTGCGCGGGCGGGGCTGCGGCGCGGGCGCGGCGGCACCCTCGGCGGGCGGCGTGCCGGCGGCGACGGCGAGCGGGGGGCGCGGGGCCACCATCACGGCGGCGGTCACGTTCTTGATCGTACCGGGGTTGCGCGTGGTGTTGGTGAGCGTGCGGTTGATCTCGTAAGTGGTGGTGCGGTTCGTGCGCTTCTGGTCGCTGTTGGAAGTGGGGCGGGCGGCGGCGGTCTCGGTGCCGGCGGCCTTTTCGGGCACGTTCGCGCTGACCCCGACGGCGCCGCCGCCGGCGCGGGTCTCGGTCGTGGTATTGGTGTCCTCGGTGGCCGTCTGGGAGCGGACGACCTGGCCCTCGGGGTCGTATTTCTCGGCGGTGATGGAGGTGGCCTCGGTCTCGATCTCGGCGGAGACGCGGACGACGGCCTGGCCGGGTCCAATGACCTGGGCGAGCATGGTCTCGACCTTGTGGGCGAGGTAGTCCTCGACCTGCTGCTTGTAGCGCATCTGCGAGGAAGCGGTGCCGAGGGTGGGGTCCTGCTTCAGCTCCTCGGAGAGCACGCGACCGCGGTTGTCGACGACGGCGACCTGGTCGGGGCCGAGGCCCTGCACGGCGTTGGCCACGAGGTGGCGGATGGCGTTGACCTGGTCGGTCTCGAGGCGGGCGCCGCCCATGTCGACGAAGACGGAGGCGGTGGGCTTGATGCCATTGTCGGTGAGGAGGAGGCGGTTCTCAGGCTGGACGATCATCACGCGCGCGGCGCGCACGCCGGAGAGCTGGCCGATGGTGCGGGCGAGCTCGCCCTGCAGGGCGCGGAGGTAGTTGGTGCGCTGGACGAAGTCGCTGAGGCCGAACTGGCCCTTGTCGAAAATTTCAAAGCCGACGCCCTCGCCGCTGGGCAGACCCTTGGCGGCGAGATCCATGCGGAGCTTGTAGACGCGCTCGGCGGGCACCGAGACAGTGCCGCCGCCGGCCGCGATCTGGTGCGGGATGTTCTGCGCCTGCAGGTAGCTGATGACGGCGGCCGAGTCCTTGTCGCCGAGGCGGGCGTAGAGGAGCTGGTAGTCGGGCCGGCGCGACCACAGGACCACGGCGATCATGCCGCCGATCACGGCGAGAGCGGCCACGGCCAGCGACACGCGCTGGTTGAGGCCGAGTTGTGACCAGAGATCGAGGAGGGATTGGGCGAATTTCTTCATGGGTCGGTTTCAGCAAAAGGGGGGCGCATCACACCTGCATGCGCATGAGTTCCTGGTAGGATTCGACGAGCTTGTTGCGCACCTCGACCATCAGGGTGAAGGCGACGGAGGCTTCCTGCATGGCGATGACGCTCTGGTGCAGCTGGTCGTTCTCGCCGAGGAGGACGCGCTTGGTGAGCTCGGTGGCCTCGGTCTGCTTGCCAGAGACGGTGGTGACGAGCCCGTCGAGCATCGAGCCGAAGCTCCCGGTGGGCTCGGCGAGGCGGACGCCATCGGGCATCGCGGCCAGGCGCGGCTTGGCCGCACCCTCGAGCGGGTTGAGCGGGACGGCGGTGAAGGCGGAAGGGACGGAACCGATGGGCGACATGGCGTAAAAGGGTCAGGGAAGGGTCATCATTTCCCGATCTGGAGGGTCTTCATGGCCAGATTGCGGGCGTTCTTGACGACGGAGAGGTTGGCCTCGTAGGCGCGGGAAGCGGTGATGAGGTCGACCATCTCGAAGGCGAGGTTGACGTTGGGCATGACGACGGTGCCGTCGGGGCCCGCGTCGGGATGCTGCGGGTTGTAGACGGCCTGACCGGGGCTCTTGTCGTCGGTGATGCTGGAAATGTTGACGGTCTGGAGGGCGACGCCGCCGGCTTGCTTCACAAGCTCGTTCTCAAAGGAGATGACCTTGCGCTTGTAGGGACCGCCCTCGGGCGTGCGGGTGGTCTGGGCGTTGGCGATGTTCTGCGCGACGATGTCGAGGCGGATTTTTTGCGCCGCGAGGGCGCCGGAGGTGGTGTCGATCCCGGAAATGAGGTTCATGGGCGGGATCAGATGCTGCGGCCGGTGATGGCCATCTTGAGCTGCTTGATATTCCCCGTGACAACGTCGCTCAGGAACTCGTACTCGACGGAGTTCTTGTTCATGGCCAGCAACTCCTTCTCGATCTCGACCGAGTTGCCATCGGGCCGCACGCTGCGGGCGTAGGGATCCTGGACGAGGGTCGGGCGCAGGCCGGCCTCGCCGGTCATTTCACCCGCGCGACTGCGGGCCTTGAGCTGCTCGGCGAAGTCCGCCGCGACATCAAGCCGCCGGTAGCCAGGCGTCTCCGCATTGGCGATGTTTGAGGCGATGGCCTCCGAGCGCAGGGCGGAGGCATCGAGTAGCTTCCGGGCCAACTGGTAGTTGTCGGACTGAAAGATGGGGTCGATCATGGCCTCCGTATTACCACGCTGCGTGCCAGTGGCGGCCGGCCCTGCTGAAAGCGATGACGGACAGGGTGATAAAATTTTATCGGAAACGCCGGCCGGCCAAATCCCGCGACGGGCGGGAGCGGGGGAAAAAATTGCCGGGCCCCCAGTGGCGGCCCCGCCAGTATTTCACGGGTGGACCTTAATTCCGAGGGGTTTGGGCCGATTGAGATGGGGCCGAAACCATATGAGGCAAAGTGAGTTCGAATTCATCCGTAAACTGGTCTATCAACGCAGTCGCATCTGTCTGGATGCCGGCAAGCGCGAGATGGTCTCTGCGCGGCTGAGCAAGCGCCTGAAGGCGACGAGCCTCGGCAGCGTCTCCGAGTATTGCCAGCTGCTGCAATCCGCCGGGGCGGACGAGGAACTCGCCCACCTGATCGACGCGATCTCGACGAACCACACGTTCTTCTTCCGGGAGAACGCCCACTTCGAATTCGTGCGCGACCGGATCGTGCCGGAGATGACGCAGCGCCGGAAGGCGGAACGCTGGCCGAAGTTTCTCGCGTGGAGCGCAGCCTGTTCCTCGGGCGAGGAGCCGTACTCCCTCGCCATCACGCTGCAGGAGGCCCTCGGCACCGCGTGGGACTGGCACATCCAGTGCACCGACATTTCGCACCGGATCCTCGCGCGCGCCAGCCAGGCCATCTACCGCGACGACATCATCGACCGGATGCCGCCCCAGACGGTCAAAACCTATTTTCAAAAGGGCGTCGGCCCGCGGGCCGGCAGTTACCGCGTGCGCCCGGAACTGAGCGCCCACCTCGCCTTCCACCAGCTCAACCTGCTCGAGGGCGAGTCGCCGCTCAACGAGCGGTTCCACGTCATTTTCTGTCGCAACGTCATGATCTATTTCGACCGCGCGACGCAGGAGGAGCTGGTCAACCGCCTCACCCGGCGGCTGCTGCCCGGCGGCTACCTGCTGGTCGGCCATTCGGAGAGCCTCACCGGCATCAGCCACACCCTGCAATTGGTGAAGCCCGCCACCTACTGGCGCCCGCCCACCTCCTGAGCCATGCTCCCCTCGAAAAAAATCCGCGTGCTGATCGTCGATGACTCGGCCTTCGTGCGCAAACTCGCGAGCGACGCCCTGAGCGCCGACCCGGCGATCGAGGTGGTCGGAACCGCGGCCGACCCCTTCGAGGCGCGCGACCGCATCCGCGAGCTGGCGCCCGACGTCCTGACCCTCGACTTGGAAATGCCGCGCATGGACGGCCTCACCTTCCTGCGCCTGCTCATGGAGCACAAGCCGATGCCCGTCATCGTGCTCAGCTCGCTGACGCAACGCGGCTCCGACTACGCGCTGGAGGCACTGCGCCTCGGGGCGATCGACGTGCTCGGCAAGCCGAGCGGCTCCAGTTCCTTCGGCGCCCTGGGCCCGGCCCTCAGCGCGATGATCAAGACCGCCGCCACGGCCCGGATCCGGCGCGGCACGCTGCTGCCGCAGGCCACCGCCCGCACCCAGCCCCAACTGCCCGGCCCGCTGCGCTTCGATCCCCGCGCCTGCATTTTGCTCGGCGCCTCGACCGGCGGCACGGAGGCCCTGCGCGAGGTGCTCACCGCCCTGCCCGCGGGCCTGCCCGGCATCGCCATCGTGCAGCACATCCCCGCCGGTTTCTCCAAGGCCTTCGCCGACCGGCTCAACGGCCTGTGCGCGTTTCGCGTGCGGGAGGCGGTTGACGACGAGCCGCTCGAGCCCGGCACGGCCCTGATCGCCCCCGGCAACTTCCACCTCCTGCTCAAGTGGCAGAATGGCGGATACCGGGTGCGCGTGACCAGCGGTCCGCAGGTCTGGCACCAGCGCCCGGCGGTCGACCTGCTCTTCAAGTCCGCCTCCGATGGCGGCACGGCCGCGCATTGCGTCGCCGGCGTGCTCACCGGCATGGGCGCCGACGGGGCTGAGGGCCTGCTGCGCCTGCGCGAGAAGGGCGCGGCCACCTTCGCCCAGGATGCCGCCAGCTGCGTCGTCTACGGCATGCCCAAGGTCGCCTGGGAAAACGGCGGCGCCCAGCGCCAGCTCCCGCTCGACCGCGTCGCCGCCTACCTGATCTCCCGCTTCGTCGCCCCCCTCTCCCACTCCACCCCGCCCCTGGCTTACCCCGCCACCCGCCATGAATAACCCCGACGCCCACACCATACTGATCGTCGACGACGAGCCCGTAGTCCTCGGTGCCCTCAAGGAGACCCTTGAGCGCGAGAGCTACCACGTCGTCGCCTGCTCCAGCCCCGTCAAAGCCCTCGCCATCCTCGCGGAGCGGCAGTTCGCCGTCATCATTTCCGACCAGCGCATGCCCGAGATGCTCGGCCTGGATTTCCTCGTCGAGAGCCGCAAGACCCACCCCAACGCCTCGCGCATCCTCATCACCGCCGTCCTGGCCCTGCCGACCATCGTCGAGGCCATCAACCGCGGTGAGATCTTCCGTTTCGTGGCCAAGCCCTGGCTGCGCGAGGAGCTGCTCGCCACCGTGCGCAACGCCATCCAGCGCCACGACCTGATCGTCCGCAACGAGGTCCTGCAGGCCCGTTCGCAGGAGTTGAACGCCCGCCTCATCACCGCCAACAGCCAGCTGGAGGCCCAGGTCAAGATCCTCGAGGGCGAGCGGCAGAAGCTCGACGCAGCCAACACCGAGCTCTCCTCCCGCTATGAAAGCTCGCTGGAGCTGTGCCGCCGCATCCTGACCGCCTACGATCCCATCCTCGGCGGCCAGGCCAAGGTGCTCGTGGAGTTCGCCAGCAAGATGGGCGAGACCGAGCACTTCACCGACACCGAGCGCTCGGCCCTGCACTCGGCTGCCTGGCTCTGCGACCTCGGCCTCATCGGCATCTCGCGCGAGCTGCTCCGCACCTTCCGCGCCGCCCCGGCCACGCTCACCGAGCGCGAGCGCGGCGCCCTGCAGAACCACTCGGTCTACAGCCAGACCCTCGCCTCCCTCGTCGACCCCCGCGCCGACATCGGCGCCATCATCCGCGCCCACCACGAGCGCTTCGACGGCACGGGCTATCCCGACGGGCTGATGGGCAAGAACATTCCCTGGGGCGCGCGCTGCCTCGCCGTCGCCGTGGGCTACGTCGAGTCGGGCCTGCCCAAGCAGGCCGCCATCGACCAGCTGCTCGCCCGGTCCGGTACACATTATGACCCCGAGGCGGTACGCCTTTTCCTCAAGGTTTCGAACCTGGTCAACCTGCCGCGCAGTGTGCGCGAGATCCTGCTCGACGAACTCGAGCCCGGCATGGTGCTCGCCAGCGGCATCTACAGTCCGCACGGCCTGCTGCTCATCGGCGAAGGCCAGCTGCTGGGCTCCGCCACGATCGCGAAGATCCGCGACCACAACCAGATCACGCCGATCAGCCAGCGCCTGCTCGTCTACACCTGACACTCCCTCCCTGAAAAAGGGAAAGCCCGCCGTAAACCGGCGGGCTTTCGCACACAACTAACATGAAACCTGCACCTCTTCTATCGGCACTCCGGCCCGCAGGTTTAGCTTGGCCGGAGGTCCCGGGAACCTCCCCGGCCAGAATGACCCTCTTCCCGTTGTGAGCGGTGCCCCCTCCATTGCCGCGGTATTTGCCCAGCGCGTCGTCATCGGCGTGGGCGACATGGCTGTGTCCAACAACATGAACACGGTCCTCAGCACTTATGCGCTGGGCTCGTGCATCGGGGTAATCGCCTACGATGCCATCGCCAAGTGCGGCGGCATCCTCCACCTGATGCTGCCCGAGGCCGCGGTGTCGCCGCAGAAGGCGCTCACCCAGCCCGCCATGTTTGCCGACACCGGCCTGCCGATGTTCTTCAAGGCCCTGGTCGGCCTGCGCGCCGAGCGGCACCGGCTCCGGCTCAGTATCGCCGGCGGGGCGAGCGTCATCGCGGGCCAGGACCCGTTCAAGATCGGCGAGCGCAACACCCGCGCGACCATGGATTTCATCCGGAAAAATGTGCTGAACGTCTCCCACTCCGACACCGGTGGCTGCATCAGCCGCACGGTGCACCTCGAGCTCTCGTCGGGCACGGTCAGTCTGATCACGCCCACCGCCAAGAGCAAGGTCGCGCTCGGGTGAGGAGACCGGGCGTTGGTCAATCGCCGTAGACGATCATCAGTTGAGCCAGTTTCCGGAATTTTCGTGACCCGACCAGGGTCTCGTTACCCAGATTGTTGATGAAGACCCGGATGACTTCGGCCTCCGTTTCGGTGGAGATAGTTCCCCTGTTGAGCGCTTGGTTGACAATGGCGACGGGGGTTTCTCCCAATGATGAATAGCCATAAGAACGGTTCAGCTCTTCATCGATTTTCATCCTGCTGGACGCATTCATCATCGACGCGGACATCTGCTCCATGGTGCGTTCAAGTTTGACCAAACGACTCCGGGCCGGTGCAGGGCCTTTCGTCCAAGCCGCAATGGGCCCGCCAAACAGGATCCTGGCATTGGCCCGGGTGGGCTCATCGGGTATCGCCGCACAGAGTAGTTCCAATTTCGAAGCAAGGAAATCCACTTCGGAAGAGTGCTTCATAGAACCGGAATGAAATCATCCCGGGCTGATTAGGAGAAGCGGGATTTCGGCCTAAATTAGGGCGTGAGGTATTGCACCTTATCACCCGGCGGTCGCAGACCGCCGCTACAGCAATTCAGATCCGTTTAAACCGTCAGCGCGCCGACGGTCAGCTTTTCGCCGAGCCGGGCGGTCGCCTTCTCCAGCACGATGGGCATCGCGGCCTCGAGCATCTCGGAGGTGAAGCCCCATTCGCGCAGGAAGCCGCCGTGCACGGTGGCAAGGAAGCCCTCCTCCAGCACGCCGGGACCCATCGAGGTGGCGAGATACTTGGCCGCATGCAGGTGGGCGAGCAGCGGCATCGCCTCGTCGGGCGCACTGGCGGGCTGGAATTGATGCTCCACCGCCTGCACGAAAACCGAGGGGAAGCTCCAGGCCTTCAGCAGGCGCGTGCCCACCTCGGCGTGGTTGTAGCCGAGCACGGTGCGCTCGGCCTGCTCCCAGGTGCACTTGGTCTGCTCCACGCAGGTCCGGATCCCGGGATAATATTCTCCGCAGCTGTGCGCCAGGGCCAGCTTGCCCAGGTCGCAGACCAGGCCGGCGGTATAGCCGACCGCCGGGTCGAGCCGCTCGCTCGAGCCGCAGAGAACCTCCGCGGCGATGGCGGTGCAGATCGCATGGCGGCTGAAATCGCCCGGGCTCCAGCGCACGCTGCTGCCGAGCGAGGTCTCCCAGCGGCTGACCAGGGCGAGCGCGGACAGGCGGTAGATTTCCTTGGCGCCGAGGCGGAAGACCGCCTCCTGCACCGAGTCCACGCTGCCGCGCGCGAGTGAGGCGGAATTCGCCAGCCGCAGTGTTGCGGCGGCCAGGGACGGGTCGAGGGCGATCAAACGCTCGATCTCCTGGGCGGAGCTGCTGTCGCTCTGCAGGGCGAGCGAGAGCCGCGGCAGCAGGGAGGGCGCGCACGGCAGCTTGAGGGCGGCATCGCACACCTTGTCCAGGGTCGGGGGCGTCGGGAGACTCATGGAAGGGGCATCAGGCGGCCTGCAGGATCGCGGCCGGGTCGAGAATGAGCGCGATGTTGCCGTCGCCGAGGATGGCGCCGCCAGAGACGCCGGACAGGCCGTGCAGGTAGGTGCCAAGATTCTTGATCACCACCTCCTGCTTGCTGACCATCTCGTCGACGAGGAGCGCGGAGGTCTTGCCGGAGTGCTCGATGATGACGACGATGCCCTCCCAGGGATTCTCACTGTCGGCGGTGATGCGGAAGCGGCGGTGCAGGCGGTGCAGCGGCATGATCTTGCCGCGCAACTCCATCACCTCGCCGGAGCCGTGGATGGAGGAGATCGCCTCGCGCGTGGGGCGCATGGCCATCAGCACCGAGGTGGCGGGCAGGATGAACTTGTCCGCGCCGACGCGAACCACGAGGCCGTCGATGATGGCCATGGTCAGCGGCAGCTTGATCTTGAAGGTCGAGCCCCGGCCGACGGCGGAGTCGATCTCGATCTTGCCGCGCAGGCGGTCGATGTTGCGCTTCACCACGTCCATGCCGACGCCGCGGCCGGAGACGGCCGTGACCTTCTCGGCGGTGGAAAAGCCAGGGGCGAAAATGAGGGCGAGGATCTCGTCGCGCGAGAGCACGGCGTTGGGGGCGATGACGCCCTTCTCGACAGCCTTGCGGTAGATCTTCTCGGGGTCGATGCCGCGGCCGTCGTCGCGCAGCTCGATGACAATGTTGCTGCCCTGGTGGTAGGCGCTCAGGTGCACGGTGCCGGTCTCGGGCTTGCCGGCGGCCAGGCGGTCGGCGGGCGACTCGAGGCCGTGGTCCATGGAGTTGCGCACCATGTGCACGAGCGGGTCGGCGATCTCCTCGACCACGGTGCGGTCGAGCTCGGTGTCATCGCCGGCGGTGGCGAACTGGACTTTCTTGACGCAGCTGCGGGCGAGGTCGCGCGCGAGGCGTTCCATCTTCTGGAAGGTCTGCTTGATCGGGATCATGCGCAGCGCCATCGACGTGTGCTGCAGTTCCTTGGTGATGCGGGAGAGCTGGGCGACATTGCGGTGCAGCGGGGAACCCGAAACCTCGATGGCCCGGGCCGACTCCATGATCTGGCTTTGCACGATCACGAGTTCACCCACGACATCCATGAGCGAATCCAGTTTCTCGGTGTTCACCCGCACGGTGGCGCCCGAGGAACCGGATTTCTCCGGGACGGCGACAGCGGCCTTGGCCGCGGCGGCAGCGGACGGCGTTTCGGGAGCCGGCGTTTCCACCTGGGCCTCCGGTACAGAAACAGGCATGGGCACCACGACCGGATCAGGGACGGGAATTTCGACGACGGCCGCGGGGGCGGCGGGCTGGGCCCCGTCCGGCACGGCGAGCAGCTTGACCGCCCGGATCAGGTGGCTGACGGGGATGACCGTGGCCGGCTCCACGCCGGTTTCCATGGCGGTGCCCACCTGCTGGGTGAGCAGCTGGAGCGTATCGCGGCTGCGCAGGATCTCGGTGATGATGGTCGAGTTGAGCTTGAGCTGGTGATTGCGGGCCAGGTCGAGCAGCGACTCCACCTCATGGGCGAGCGTCTGCATGGGCACGAGGCCGAGGAACCCGGCGTTGCCCTTGATGGTGTGGAAGGAACGGAAGATGGAATTCAGGGCCTCGGGATTGTCGGGGGCCTGATCGAGCAGCAGCAGTGCCGCCTCGATCTGCTGCAGGTGGTCCACCACCTCGGCGTGAAACTCGGTGAGGAGCTCCTTGTTTTCCTCGAGATTGAGCACCATCAGCACATCGCACTTCTCGTGCTTGGCGGTGGAGGCGGGGGCCGGCGCGGCGGCCGCGGAAGCCGCCGCAGCGGCGGGCTCAAAGGGCGTGATCGCCGCACCCTGCAGGGCGGCGGCCAGGGCCGGCACCAACCACTCGACGGTGCGGTGGAGGCGGTCCAGCAGGGGCGCGGAAAACGGCTGCGCCGTATCGAGGCATTTCTCGAGTTCGGCGAGCAGCGTCTTGAGCGGCTGGTGGAGCGTGGGCTCGGTGGCGCTGAGCTCGCAGAGCTCCGCGGCCAGGCTGTAGGCCGGCACCAGACCATCGTCGCGACCGACGCTGGCCAGTACCGACTCGGAGGCGAGACGGTTGACGGCGCCCTCGAGTGCCGTGAATTGTTGAGGGGAAATAGGCATGGACCCGGTGGTAATGTCGGTACGCCTTATATCGGCCGGGCCGAGCGGCTTCTTAAGCAATAACCCCTCCTTTTACGCGGGTTTTTGCTCCCCGTGGCTCAACTCCGGTCCAATCCGGCCGATAATGGGTTACCCAAATATGAGTACCGCGACCCTGTCCACCACCGCCGGCACCGAGAACGCTGGCAAGTATCTCACCGTCGGTCTCGCGCATGAAGCCTACGGCATCGCCGTCCTCAAGGTCCGCGAGATCATCCGCATGCTGAAGATCACGCCGGTTCCCCAGATGCCCGCCTTCGTCAAGGGCGTGGTCAATCTCCGCGGCCGCGTCATCCCCGTCATCGACTTGCGCGTCAAGTTCGGCCTCGAGGCCGCCTTCACCGACCGTACCTGCATCGTCGTCGTCCAGGTCCGCCCCGCCGCCGGCCAGCCCGTGCAGATGGGCCTGATCGTCGACTTCGTCGAGGAGGTCATCGCTCTCACCGCCCAGGAAATCGAGCCCACGCCGGAATTCGGCACCCAAGTCGACACCACCTATATCCTCGGTCTCGCCAAGGTGAAGGGCCAGGTCAAGACCCTGCTCGACATCGACAAGGTCGTCGCCCCCGAGGCCGTCCGGCAGATCGCCGCGGCGATCTAAGGCGGGATCGAGCCAAGCAGCTTTTCCAGGCCGGGCCATGCGCCCGGCCTTTTTTGTGCCTGGAGATCAGACCGATCCGACGGATCGGACCGATCGGTCGGATCGCGCCTACAAAAAAGCGGCGCCGGTGAGGGCGCCGCTGGGTGAAAGAATCAAGGCCCTCAGGCCGGGGCCAGCGCGGGTTGCGCGGCGCCCTTGGTGAAGCTCGCCTTGGCTTCCTCGAGGGTCTCGTGGAAGGCCCAGCTGCGGGTCTCCTCGAAGCCCTTGCACTCCGTCATGAGCGTGCTGTTGCCCACGAGCGTGAAATTCACGCCGGTGTCCTTGCACAGCTGCATGGCCGTCACCAACTGCTTGATGACCCCCATATGGAGCGACTTGAGTGCCAGGACGTTGATCACGGCCTTGTTGTGGCCGGCATCCACCGCCTCGTTGAGCTTGGGCTTCAGGTAGGTCGCGATCTCGGCCAGCACGGCGGGCGTGCAGTGCTCGGGCATCTTGACGACGAAGCAACCGTCCTCGACGCCGAAGTAGCGCGTGGAGGTGTCGAGATTCATGGCCTTGGCGATGCGCGACTCGAGGTCGGACACATCGATCGGCTTGGTGATGACGGTGGTGAAGCCGACGGTCTGCGCCTGCTGGACCGTGTTGGTCTCGGTCTTCACGACGAGGCCGAAGACCGGCGTGTACTTGGTCTTCACGTTCGTGCGCATGAGGCGGAACAGGGCGAAGGCGGACTCCTCGGGCAGCGAGAGGCTGACGATCGCGAGGTCGGGCGGCGTCTTGGTGCAGAAGTCGATGGCCTCGCCCTGGGTGGCGGCGCCGATGACCTTCCACGGCGTGTGCTTCAGGCCCTCCTGGATCTGCTGGATGATGGCGGGCTTGTCCTCGACGACGAGGATGGTGGCGGGATCGCTGAGGGAGCGGGCCTTGGCCGGGCCGTCGGTGAGGGGCTTCAGGTCGATGATCCGGCCGGCCTTCTCGATGAGGACGTCCTCCTCGAAGGGCTTCACGATGTAGTCGCGCACGCCGATCTTGGCGATCTTGAGCACGTGGTCGCGCCCGCCCTCGGCGGTGAGCATCATGACCGGGATGCCCTTGAGCTGGGGATCGGCCTTGAGCTTGGTGAGCATCTCGACGCCGTCCATGACGGGCATGGTCACGTCGAGGAGGATGAGGTCGGGCATGGCCTTGGCAGCGAGGGCCAGGCCCTCCACGCCGTTGCCGGCCTCGAGGATCTCGCAGTCGTAGCTCTTGAAGGCCTTCTTGACGATGATGCGGACGGTCTTGGAATCGTCGACGGTCAGGATTTTGTTGCGCATGGTGGTGATGACAGTTGGGAAATTATTCGCCGCACTTGAGGAGGATGTCGGCCACGAGGCGCTGACCGTCGCTCTCAAAGGTGTAGATGTAGCGCGAGGAATCGCTGATAGGCTCGATGCTGAAGTTCCGGCCGCGCAGGATGGAGGGGATGGTGAGCCGGCAGGGATAGCCCTGGTCGCTCAGGCCGTTCTTGAAGCTGCCGACGGTCATGTTGGTGATCTCACCGATGGCGTCGTTGATGACCTCGTCGCCCGCCTCGTCGACCTCGGCGTCGCTCATGCCGAGCATGTGGCAGGTGCAGTGCCGGGCAAAGGCGCCCTCGAAATAAAGATAAATGAGACCGTTGAGCTCGCCGAGGAAACCGACGGTGCCGACCACCTGGGGGGTGAGGGCCATCTCATCGCCGTGCGGCGCGAGCGGATTGCCTTCCGATCCTCCGGTGACCTGCGCATGGCTGAGCGCGGCGGGACGGCGGAGCATCGTCTTGAAGACGTCGCACACCGCACGGGTGATATTTTCCCGGATCAGGGCTTCGGAGATTTCTTGGGTGGCGGCAGGCATAGCGATGGCTGGGAGCGGGTTTGGGTTCGCAGCAGTATTATCGGCCCGTCCGGCGGGGACTTAACGCGCTTTTTGACCAAAATACCGGCCCAACCGCCGGCTCCACTCCACCCTACTCCCCTTCCGTCCCGGTCCCGACCAGGTCGCCGTCGGCCCGGTATTCCTGCAATTTGTTGCGCAGGGTGCGGATGCTGATGCCCAGCATCTCGGCCGCCTTGGTGCGGTTGCCGCCGGTCTGCTGCAAAGCCGCCTTGATGGCCTGCTTCTCCATCTGCGCGATCGGCTGGACGACGGTAGACCCGCTCCCGTTGGTCGCGTGGGACTCGGCCATGGCCATGTCCTCGCGGACGGTCTGCTCAAATTCGAAAGGTTCGGCCGTCAGGAGCGACTCGCCCGAGGCCCCGCCCTCCGGCGAAGGCAGGCCGAGGGCCGCGGCCGAGACCGGCCGGTTGGGCTCGGTCAGGATGACCGCCCGCTCGATGGTGTTCTGCAATTCGCGCACGTTGCCCGGCCAGCGGTAGGCGAGCATGGCTGTCTCCGCCGTGGCGGAGAAATCCGCCACCTTGGTGCCGAAGCGCCGGTTGCAGCGCCCGAGGAAATGCCGGGCCAGCATCATGATGTCCTCCGGCCGCTCGCGCAGGGGCGGCACATGGACCGGAAACACATTCAAGCGGTAATAGAGATCCTGCCGGAACGAGCCCTTCTCGATGTGGGCGAGCATGTCGCGGTTGGACGTGGCGATGATGCGCACGTTGACCTTGATGGTGCGGCTGCCGCCCACGCGCTCAAATTCCCGCTCCTGCAGCACGCGCAGGAGCTTGGCCTGCAGCGAACCGGGGATCTCGCTGACCTCGTCGAGCAGCAGCGTGCCCTGGTTGGCCAGCTCGAAGCGGCCGGCCCGCCGGTCGGTGGCCCCGGTGAAGGCGCCCTTCTCGTGGCCGAAAAACTCGCTCTCGATCAGGTTTTCCGAGATGGCCGCGCAATTCACCTTGATGAAGGGCTGCTGCCGGCGCGGGCTGCGGCGGTAAAGCTCGCGGGCCACCATCTCCTTGCCGGTGCCGTTCTCACCCGTGATCAGCACCGTGGCGTCGGTCGGCGCCACGCGCTCGATCAACTGCCGCAGGCGCGACATCACGGGACTGCGGCCCACCAGCAGCATGTCCTCCTGGTCGTCGCTCAACAGCTGGCTGACCTGCTCGAGCTGCCGGAAGGACTGGCCGCGCTTGATCAGGATGTCGATCTGGGAGGGCCGGAAGGGCTTGACCAGGTAGTCGAAGGCCCCCGCCCGCATGCAGGCCACGGCCGACTCGATCGTGCCGTAGCCGGTCACCATCACGACCAGCGGGTGCTCCGGCAGGGTGGCCAGCCGCTCCAGGAAATTGTGGCCGTCGCCGTCGGGCAGGCGGATGTCCAGCATGACCAGGTCGAAGGACTCCTTGGCCGTCGTGGCCTCGGCCTGGGCCAGGGTCTCGGCCATGGTCACGGAGAATTTACGCCGGGTAAATATCTCGAGGAGCAGGTTTCGCACAACCGGCTCATCTTCCACAATGAGTACTTTCTCGAAAGGCATGCAGGGGTGTCGGTCGGTGGACTGTGAGGCATAGGGGGCGGCCGGGGCTGGTTCAACGACTTTCCGCGCCGGGCTGGGAAATATTTTACTAAAGTTCTATTGCCAGCCGCCGATACACTTGGACGCCAGAACTATCCTGCGCCCCGCCCGATCCATGCATTCCCGCCTGCTCTCTTTTCTTTCCAATTTCGAACGCGCCCTCGTGGCCGATGACCCCTCCCCGGATGACGGGGTCTGGGAAACGGAACGCACCGTGAACTATCGCAGCGGCCTCGCCCGCCTGCAACTCATGGTGCGCATCGCCGGCCAGCCGCGCAAGCCGCGCGGCTCGGTGCTGATCCAGGGCTTCAAGCTCGCCGACGGCGCCGCCTGCCTCAAGCTGCAGCTCAGCTGGGCCGGCACCGAGGCCACCGCCACGACCTCCATTTTTGCCAAGCCGGGCAGCGACTGGAAATCCGAGGCGCGCAAACTCGCCGCCCTGTGGATGGCCGGCCCGCCGGCGAGCAGCGTGGCTGCACCGGTGGTGGAAGAACAGCCGGTCGCCGCAGCGGGTTGAGCGTTTTCCATGGGTCCGATGGGACCCATCGGACCTATCCCAAGGATCGGCAACTCACGCCGCCGTGTTCAGGCGCGATTCGTTTACAACTCCGCCACTCCGGTAGGCGGGAGCGACACCGCGCAAGCGGCCGCGGGCCGTGGTGACCCGGTCCAATTCGCCCTGCAGGCGCAGCAACTGGCCATCGAGAAAATGATGGTTCTGGCTGCAACGATCGAGCAACCCGTCCACCCGCGGGCGCAGCTGCCGCACGGCCGGATCCTCCGCGAGGGCGCAAAGCTCGGCGACCAGCGGGGCTGAGCGCTCCCGCACGTCCACCGCCTCGACAAAGTCCATCGTGCGGATGAGCAGGGTTTCCTGCATCACCAGCTCTTCCAGGGCGGTCAGCAGGCGCTCGGCGGTGGCAAGGGGGGTGGCCATGGGGTCAGGCGACCTGGTGCAGCGACGGGGCCGCGGCGGTCTTGTCCTTGTCGTTCAGCATTTCGGACCAGGCGTTGCGCACCTCGCCCAGCAGGCGCTCCACCTCGGCGATGGGCGCACTTTGCTTCTTGATGTTGGCCTCGACGAGCCGGCGGTTGTAGTAGTCGTAAAGCCCGTACATGGTACGGGCGAATTCACCACCGGCCTCGAGGTTCAGCGTGCCCTGAAGCTCGGCGATGATCCGCTGCGCCTTGACCAGATGGGTGTGGATCACCTCGACGCGCCGCGGATTCCCGGAGGTGTCGTCGCAGGCCACGCGGGCGAGCGCCAGGGCGTTGAGCGCCCCGTCGAACAGCATCAGCACGAGCTGGCCCGGGCTGGCCGTGAGGATGGAATTGGCGCGGTAGGCCCGCGCGTAATCCTGGGCGTACATGAACGGCGGGCTCAGTCAGCCAGCTCGGCCGGATCGGGCGAATTCAGGATCACCTCGCTCACCTTGCGCAGGATCACCGGCGAGGGATAAGAGGGATCGGCCGCCAGCAACCGGGCGCGGGCCACCACCTCGGAACGGATCTCAGGATGGTGCGACAAAGCGGATTTGAGGAAGGCCGTATGCTCGGGCGCAAAACGGTCGGCAGCGGGGCCGTCGGAGGACGGCGTTTTGGCATGGAGCACCACGCCATCGGGGCGGAGCACTCGGTCGGAAGAAGACGTTGAGTTGATCATGGGCTTTCGTTGAGAAGCACGGTCAGCCTCTGACTGTTGTTACAGGGAACGCCGTTAGTGACATACTCTTAATCGTCGCCCGGGGGGCGGACTTTAGGGGTAAAGCGGCGAAATGCATGGGGAGGAGACGGCTCAACGGATGGGCAAAGTGTGAAACATGAGGTCCGCCGCCACTGCGCCAAAACGTCCGGGGCTCTGGAGCACCGCCGGCGTCGGATCCACCGGCGCCTGGCGGGCGGAATCCCGGAAGTAGCGACGGACACTGTTGACCATTTTCGCATCCGCAGCCGAAAACACCTCATCAAAGGCCCAGACCAGGCGGACATCCCGGACCGTGGCCAGCTTGGACCGCAGCCCGAGCGCGAGCGGCCGGTTTGCCTGATAGACCGTCAGGTCGGTGAACAGGACGGCATCCACCGCATATTTTTCCGCGATCTTCTCGAGGAATTCATGGGGCAAGGCCGCCGTGGACGAAAAATCGCCGGCCCCGAACAGGTTCTGGCAGTCCTCGCGCGAAACCGCCACCACCTCGAAGCGCACCTGGCGCTGCAGGGCGGTGAACAACACGGAATCCATGGCCGCGGCGATTTCCGGGGAGACGACGGTGCCGCCATAGGCCGGCAGGAAGGCGACCCGCTGCAGATCCGCGGGCAGCTGGGCGTCGCCCCGGAAGTTCACCGGGGTGTAGAGCGGGTTGGTCTGCTCGGACTGGAGCCACCCGGGCAGGGCGGCGCCCGCGGTAAGCGCCGCCAGCAGGGAGGAAAGGGCGAAGACGGTGCGAAGGTTTTTCATCATTTGCTGGAGGAGGAGTTGGCGCCGAAGGCGTTGGTGATGGCCGCGCTTTGCTGCTGGATGCGGGACTGGGCCGACTCCATCGCGATGAAGCTGTTGGTCAGCAATTCGCGCTTCTGGATGAGCCGGCGCTCCAAGTCCTCGATCTGCCGGTCCAGGTTGCTGTTGGTGGCCGTGGTCCGCTGCTGGATGCCCTCGCCCGAATCGATCATCTTCGTGAGCAGGGCGTCGAATTTGGCGGCAAACCCGGTGGTCGCGGTGCTGAAGAAGGCCTCCACGTCATTGCTCCGGCCGGCCAGTGCCGCATCGAGCTTCTCGGAATCCTTGAGCACGAGCTGGCCGCTCCCGTTGATATCGAGGCCGAGGTCGTCCAACCGGTCGATGGCGTCGGCACCGCTCGCCGTGCCAAACGCCAGCCGGCGCAGCTGGTTGGCCCAGTCCTGGACGTCGCGGTTGCCCGACAGGACGGAAGCCGTGACCTTGCCCGCGGTCTGGGTGATCTTGGTCTTGTCGTCGATGAAGGTCTGCACGCTGTTGTAGGCCGAGATGAAGTCCTCGATGTTGCGGCGCATCTTGCCGGTGTCGGCCGCGACCGTGATGGTCTGCGTCGTCAGGCTGTCGACCGTGACGGAGAGCCCCGTCACACCGAGGGCCGCGCTGTCGAGCGTGTTGCTGCTGCTGATCAGGGTCGGGCCACCGTCGATGGAATATTGGGCGTTTTTGCCGCGCGTCGTGACGGCCCCCGTGGTGAGCCCGAGTGCGCCCAGGACGCCGCCGGCGGCTTCGCTTAGCGTGATGCCGAGGTCGCCCGTGGCCGTGTTGGCCAGCGAGACGCGGTCGTTCACCGCGTCATAGCTGGCGGTGACCCCGGCGCTCGACGCGTTAATGCGTTTCATCAGCGCGCTGAGGCTGTCGGTGTTGACGTTGTAGGCGATCTCCACGCCGTTGATCGTGAAGGTGCCCGCCCCGGCGCCGTCCACGGCCGTGATCGTCGCATTGAGGCCGGCGGTGGCCAGGGGGTTGCCCGTCCGCGCGGCCCCGACCGTGCCGTAGCTGGCCACCGTGTCGGTGCCGTTGTTGGCGAGCTTCAACACCTGGAGAAAGTTGCTCGTGTCGTTCGCGGCCCCGAGGACGATCTCGGCATGGGACGCGCTCGCCAGCGTGATCTTGTCGGCCACCGGATCGTAGGCCGCCGTGACGTCGTTGCCCGTCGCAGTGGCGATGGCGCTGAAGACATCCTGCAGCGAATCCGTGGTGGCGACCGTCACCTTCTGGCCGTTGACGCTGAAGGTGCCGGCGGTGACGACCGAAGCCGTGCGCATGGTCGCCAGCGTGACCCCGGTGACATCGCTCGTGGCGGCGATGCCCGCGGTGATGTTCACCGCGCCATCGCGGCGGGCCTTGGTGGCCAGCTGGCTGACGTTGATCGCGTAGCTGCCGGTGGTCGTGCCCGCGGCCGCAACCAGTTTCCACGACGAGGCCGCCGTGCTGGACGCCGTCGTCCGGCCGGAAAAGAGGGTCTGGTCCTTGAGCTTGGCGGCGGCGGCCTGGAGGGCGGTCAGCTTCGTGCCGAGATCCTTGATGGCGTTGGACCGCTGGGTGTTGATGGCCTGCTCCCGCTGGATCCGGTCGACCGGAGCGTGCTCGAGTTCCATCAATTGGTCGACCAACGACTTCCAATCGAGCCCGGAGGCGAGTCCTGATAGTTGTAAGCTTGCCATGGTGGATACGGGGACACTGCCCCACCCCTTCATCGGCCTCCCCGGGGGGAAGTTTAGCGGACAAAAGACATTTTTGGACCCCGGTGCGCACCGCCCGCCCCCGAGGGAAAACACGCGCCCGAAACCGGGCCGCCGCACGGGGTGAAAAAATATATCCGACGATCCGCGCTAAATGTTTTCCGCCCCCGCGCCGTTATTTGCCCTGCCGCGGATCAAACCACGGCCGGACCGCCCAGGGACCGTTTCTCCCCGGGCCGAATGCGACACGGACGTCGCAACTCAAAATCAAGGAAGATCACCATGTCAGTCGTTATTAACTCGAACTACGCAGCTACGGTTGCCTCTAACAACCTGTCTGCTTCGAACTCCATGCTCCAGCGCAGCCTCAACCGGCTGTCGTCTGGCACACGCATCGTCAACCCGTCCGATGACGCGGGCGGCCTGGCCGTCTCGATGAAACTGTCGGCCGCCGCCAAGCGCCAGGGCGCGGAAATCTCCATCCTCGGCAACGGCGTGTCCTTCCTGCAGACGCAGGACGGCGCCCTCAAGGTTGCGGGCAAGGTCCTCGAGCGCATGAGCGAACTCGGCAGCCTCGCCTCTGATCCCAGCAAGAACCCCACGGACATCGCCAACTACGATGCCGAGTTCAACGCGCTCAAGGCCCAGCTGACCGCCATCACCTCGGAAACGTTCAACGGCGTCGCCCTCTTCGGGTCCGGCTCCATGACGTTCCCCGGTGGCGCCACGGCCACCATCCCCGATCTCGCCACGGCTGTCGCCAGCGTGACCGCCGCCACGACCGCCGCCACCGGCGGTACCGCCGCCACCACCGCCATCGGCACGGTCGCGACCCACCGCGCGCAGAACGGCGCCGAGCAGAGCCGCCTGAACTTCAACGCCGAGCTCCTCTCCACCAACAAGGCCAACCTCGAGGCCGCCAACAGCCGCATCATTGACGTCGATGTCGCCGACGAGAGCACCCAGCTCGCCCGTTGGAACATCCTCGTGCAATCCGGCACCTCGATGCTCTCCCAGGCCAACCAGAGCGCCTCCATCGCGCTCAAGCTACTCCAGTAAGCCCGGTTGGTAGTTAGTTCGCCCCGCGCGGGGCCGGAGTGATTGCCGGCCCCGCTGCGTCCTAAGGCGGTTGTCTATATGTTCTTCCCCCCATCGGCGCGCTTTGCCGCGCGCCGCCCCTTTGAGGCATTTGCCTCGGACGGCGCGATCCGGCGCCGACAATCCGGATACGTGGCGACTACGGAGTGTTGCACAAATCAAGGATAGATACCATGTCAGTCGTGATTAATACCAACTACGCGGCAACGGTTGCTTCAAACAACCTGTCCGCTTCGAACTCCATGCTCCAGCGCAGCCTTAACCGGTTGTCGTCCGGATCGCGGATCGTCAATCCGTCCGATGACGCGGGCGGCCTGGCCGTCTCGATGAAACTGTCGGCCGCCGCCAAGCGCCAGGGCGCGGAAATCTCCATCCTCGGCAACGGCGTGTCCTTCCTGCAGACGCAGGACGGCGCCCTCAAGGTTGCGGGCAAGGTCCTCGAGCGCATCAGCGAACTCGGCAGTCTCGCTGGTGACCCGAGCAAGAACGGCACCGACATCGCCAACTACGATGCCGAGTTCACCGCGCTCAAGGCCCAGCTGACCGCCATCACCTCGGAATCGTTCAACGGCGTCGCCCTCTTCGGGTCCGGCTCCATGTCGTTCCCCGGTGGCGCCACGGCGACCATCCCGGCCCTGGCCACTGCCGTTTCGGCCGTGACCTCCGCCACGACCGCCGCTGCCGGCGGTACCGCTGCCACGACCGCCCTTGAGACGGTCGCGACCCAGCGCGCGCAGAACGGCGCCGAGCAGAGCCGCCTGGGCTTTGCCGTCGAGCTGCTGACGACCAACAAGGCCAACCTCGAGGCCGCCAACAGCCGTATCATCGACGTCGATGTCGCCGACGAGAGCACCCAGCTCGCCCGTTGGAACATCCTCGTGCAGTCCGGCACCTCGATGCTCGCCCAAGCCAACCAGAGCTCCTCCATCGCTCTGCGTTTGCTGCAGTAAGCATCCGGAATTCAGTGGTTGTTCTGATTCGCCCAACCACCCCGGTCGCCCGCAAGGGCGGCCGGGCACCGGGCGGGGCAGGACGGCCGCCGGCGGGTTAAATCAGCCCAGGCTCCACGGGGCCCATTCCATCCGTCAAAAGACCTCCGGTTCATCCGGGGGTTTTTTGCGTTCTGCGAGAGGGGACCGATCGGACCTATGGGACTTATGCCCAAGCAGCCCTACGCCGCGGCCAGTGCCGCGGCCACCACCGCGCCCACTGTCTCGTGGGCGTTGAAATGGTCGTAGATCAACTTCCGCTCGACCGTGCTCATGGCCAGCGCGCATTCGCAGGCTTCCGCCAGGGATTTCAGGTCGCCGTGTGCGTAGCGCACGATCAGCCCCTCGGCGTGCAATTCATCGAGCCGCCCGCCCGCCCGCGAGTCTTCGCTCACCGGGACCAAGCCAAGGCAGCCCGACCAGAACGGCCGGTCCGTGTGGGTCCGGGCCATGGCCGGTGTGGTGAATTTCCGGCCCTCGGGACAAAATCCCACCTTGAACCGGTTCAACGTGTCGCGGTCCGCCACGGAGACCGAGTGGTCGGCAAAGACGGTGAAACGGTCGCGAAATTTCTTTTGCAGGAAATCGATCTGCCGCTGCCGGTGCGGGGTGAGCCCGAGCTGCGAGCCGAGAAACAGGATCCTTTCCTCGGGCTGCTCATTGAAGGGCATGGCGAAGGGCCGGACATTGGCCACCCAGCTGCGGTGCAGGGTGATACAGCCCGGTTTCAACCGCGCCTGGCCGGCCGGATCAAGCGGCGCCTCGTCGTGGATCAGCACGTCGAGATGGGGCGCGATGTCGCTAAAGCACGGCATGAACCGGCTCGCCTCGTCGAAGGCATAGAACAGGTGCCGGACGCCGGTCTTCGCCAGCAGCGCGAACACCTTGCCCGCCAGCGCGCCGAGCGCCTGGGGCTGGTGGGCCATCGTGACAAGCCAGCGTTCCTCCCCCGATTCGCGCGGCGCCTTCGCCACGTCGAGCAAGCCGGCCTGGCCGGTCACCCAGGCCGGCAGAAACTCCAGGCCTTCGTGCCGCAGGCCGGCGAAGCAGCGGGCATTTTCCGCATACCAGTCGCAATCCAGTCGCGCCTTGCGCAGGAGCGCGACGTCAGCCGGGTTCGCCACCAGCGGCCGCAGGTCGAGCGCCGGGACACGCGCCACGTAGGCGGCAGCGTCCTCGAGCCCGGCGGCCCAGGTGTTGAAATAGCAGAGGCGCACGCGGCGTGGTGCGGTCCCGGACTTAGCCACGAGCGTATCCTCCAAGATTCATGCCATCCCGTTCCTTGAAATGCATCATGAAATCGCGCTCAGGGAATGGGATCTGCCTGCCGGGAAGGCGGCCTCACCCAGGTCAAGCTGGGCGGCCTTCGGTTTGCGCACAAACCAGCTCGGATATTCGTCATCCGTGGTCAGGTTAATCCGCAAACCGTGCCCGTGGGCAAAAGCGTTAACTGCATCGATGGTCGGCTGCCACTTGGGATGATAGTCGTGTCCGGCGAAGATGCCACCGGGCCGCACCCGCGACCACCATTGCTCGAGCGTCTTGCCGCCGTCCTGTCCCGTGTGCGCGTAACCATCGATGTAAACCAGGTCGAGCGACTCTTCCGGGAAATCCGCGAGACAATCCTCAAAGGTCTTTTTGATCACGATGCTGCGCTCGCCGTGCTTGGACAACAGGGCGCGCGCTTCGTTGTACTGGACGTCGTCGTGCCCGCGGTCGCCGGCCCAGCGATCCACGGAATAGAGTTTGAAGTGGTCGCCCGCCTTCAGGAGCTCGTTCGAAAAATGTCCCTTGGCCACGCCAAGCTCGGCCGCCGCGCCGCCCGCCGGCACCAGCTTCACGAGCTGTTCGCGGGTGGTAAGGAGAGGCCAGGGCGCCTGGTCGGCCGTAAACTCGAGACTCGGCCGGTCCGGCATCGCCGCGTGGAGTTCGCAAAGCTTGGCGTAAACCCGCTCCGCATGATCGTGACGCCAGCCGCCCATGACATGATCGAGCCACGCCTGAGTGTGATGATTCGGGCGCATGACGTTTTGCAACGCGACGTTTATGGCCTGCGGACTGAAACCCTCGGAAATGCCCGGATAATTTTCGAACGCCCCCAAGCCCGCGTTGGGCAGGAGCACCACCGGCTTGCCGAGATACATCGCCTCGAGGGCCGCCGTGGAATGAAGCGTGATCACCATTTCCGCGTGGCGGATGTAATCGATCACCGACCACCCGGTGGTGTTGCGCAGCACTTCGGGCAGGGGCAATGCGGAGCGATGGCGGCAAAGGCTCGGATACTGCGGATGGTCGTGGACGACCACGGGGATCTGCATCGCCTGCTCGTAAACGGCCAGCGCCGGATCGAGAATAACCGCTTCAGGCGAGCGCTGCGGCAGGAACAGGATGTAGCCGCCACTCTTGACCTCAGCCTTGGCCAAACGGTCCATTTTCGGCAGACCCACGGCGAAAGCCTTGGCGCGATTGCCCGGGTGGATCTGCTCCACGTGGCGACGGCCGAAGCAGAAGAGGTAGTCCGCGCAGAAATTGTCGTTGTAGAGATTCCACAGCTGAAAGAGGCCGTGCTGGAGACCGATGCAACGGCCGCGGAACCCGTGCTTTTTCAGGAGTCCGTGCACCCGGTTCGACGGGTACGACTGCATATCGCAGAGCATGACGAAATCTGGCGCCGCGGCGACGATCCCCCGCACGATCTCCTCGAGGTCCTGCAGCGAAATGCCATCTTCGGACAGCGCCGAAATCGGGCGGTGAAGGCGCAGCGGAAAACCGGTGTGCGCGAGGCGCTCGTGGGACGGGTCTCCGGTCCACGGCAGCGCCACGAGTTCACACTCCCCTCCCCGTTCCCGAACGAGGCGGAACGCATCGGCGTAGTTGTCAAAATTGCGAAAGTTCGTGGCGAAGGCGATGAGATGCATGGCAGTGAGGGTCGGAAACGTTAGCGGCTGACGGACAGGATCGGCTCCGCCATCGTGCGTGATTGGGGCTCGGCCGATTCCGATTGGGTTCCGGGTTGCGCGCTCCGTTCGGCCACCAGCGTCGGTCGCCCAGACAGCAGCCGCAGCACGCTTTCAACGGACTTCGGCAGGCAGTAGAGTTCGGTAAAGATATGGAAGAACGCCGCGGCCGCGTCGCCGTGGTTGAGGCGCAGGCCGTCGCCCAGGACGCGATCGAGGGCAAATTCCAGCGAACGTGCGTCCGTCGCTTCGTGCGTAAACCCAAGCGCGCCATAAAAGGCATCGCCGCAAAGCACTACCTCACGCCCGTGGATCGCGGCTTCCAATCCGGCCTGGGAATTGATCGTCACGCAAACCTGGGCGCGGCGGATGAGGTCGTAGGTGTCGAAACGATTGCTGTCATCCAACACCAGCCGATCACCAAGTTCGAAACGCAGTGCGGTGAAATCCGGGTGCAGGGCGAGCCTTTGCGCCGTGAGCCCGCGCACACTGGTCATCTCGTCCTGAAACGCCGGGTTTTCCTTGGGGTGCAGCTTGACAATCAGGCGCACCTGCCTCGCGGCCGCATAGGCCGCGAGCGCGGTGATGACGTCGACCTGCGAGTCGAACCCGCGCAGGCCGAACAACACCGAGGAATCGGTGCTCACCTGCGCGAGATAAGTGATGGTCGGCAGGGAATCACCGCTATCGGCCGGCAACGGCGTGGTCGGAGATGCGTGTTCGCCGGACTTGGCGCTCTTCACCCGGTCGAGATAAGCCGCGACGCTTTGGCGGGCGGTCTCGTCCGCAAGGGAATCACGATGACGCCAGTAATAGTTGCGCGCGAGGTTCCGGTTGACCGAGATGCCGGAGACATCATCCCACAGCAAGCGGTCCTTGCGGAAAATATTCTCCAAGGCGATGACGCGCAGGCCGCGAGCGATCGCCAGATTGCGAAGCACAGCCGACACGATGTCGTAGCCCTGGGCGATGACCACGGAGTCCGGCCGGTAGCAGTCGAAATACGCGCAGGCCTTGTCGATCAGGGCCACGGCATGGGCGTAGTAACCGCGCAGCGCCGCCTGGTCGTCAGCGAGCGCGGGGTCGATGCACTCGTGGAATTTGCGCAACGCAACCGCAAGCCGGTAGCGTGAAACCAGCCAGAGATTGACGCCCCGATGGGCGAGCGAGCGGAAGTTGTCCGCGTGAATACCGTCCGGCGCATTCCATGACGGCTGCGTTTCCTCGCTGAAAAGGACGAGGAGGCGGTTGCGCTCCAGGCATTCGGAGACCATCGACGGTGTATCGATGCCAAACCAGGGCTGGTAGGCCAGGAGGGTGCGGAGCGGCGGCAGGCGCAAACCAGCCGGCGGGTGCAAGGCGACTTCGGCGAATGAAGCGCACAGCCGCAGGCTGCGCTCCTTCTCCGCCGCACCCTTGTCGTCCAGAATTTCGGTGACCTCGGCCAGCTCGGGCGGCAGGATGTCGTCCTCGCCGGCCGACAAGCGGTCGGCAGTTTCGCGGGATGTCCCGGACGTCCCAGCGCGGCGACTTTCGGCATCGCGCAAATCAGCAGCCAGGGTTTCGTTCCCGGGGGCCAAGGCGAGCCCCTGCTGAAACGCGTCCTTCGCTTCCTGGATCGAACCCAGCGCGACCAAGCAGCGGCCCAACCACTGCCAGGCGCTGGCCGTCGGTTCGAGCTGAAGCGTCCACCGGTAAGCATCCACCGCTTCCCCAAACCGGCGCATCTCGTGGCAGGCGAGCGCAAGTTCGAGGTGATAGTCGGCGCGACGCGGATTGAGTTCCGCCGCCCGGCGCAAGCTGGCGACGGCAGCGAGGCGGGATTCCTGCGAAGCATCGCCCCCGGCGTGATAAAATTCGAGCAGCCCGGCGAGGTGGTGGGCGTCGGCACAGTTGGCATCCGCCTCCAGGGCCAGCGCCGCATAGTGGCGGGCACGAACATGGTCGCGACAATCGTAGCCCAGGCGCGCGACTCCGAGCAGGCGCTGAACCTGGCGCGGTGGTGCCTTGATCTCAATCTGCCGGCGCAACAGGGGAATCTGCGGATGGCGCGGATCGATTTTCTGGGCCTTGGCCAGCATGCTGGCCGCCATGCCCCAATTCTGCGCTTCGACGGAGAGTTCCACGATCACGAAGAGCGCGTCGACGGAGGCTGGCTCCAGCTTGAGGGCCGATGATGCACTCTCGAACGCACCCGAAATATCGGCCCGCTTGAGGAGCTCGCGCGCCTGCTCGGTAAACATCGTGGCCGTCGTCTGCGGCTTGTCTGCTTCCGAAGTGAACAAGAACGGAAACGCCGGCACGGGACGCCAGCCGCCGGCCAGCAGCCGGTTGACCGTCGAAGCGGCGGGACCCGCGTCGGCCGCATCCCACAACCACAGAAACCGGGCCCGGTCGGACGCCAGCGTGGTGTTGACCGAAGCGACTATCACGTCCGTGGCTTCGCCCTTGGGGGCAAGCGGGGAAACCTTCACGCGCGGCAGGGTGGAGAAAAGAGCGGACATCGACGCCGGGGCGGCGGGATCGAGCTGGACGCTGACGGATTCGGATTTCTGGTGACGAACCTGCAGCCAGTGGTAGCCGTCGACCAAAGGCCCGAAGGAAGGCCGGGCGGTAAACGGGATGCCCGGCGCCGGCAGGGCAAACTGGGGCAAGTCCTGGCCGTGGAAAGCCACGTCGAGGAAAGCTTCGCGCCGGTGGCGTTCATTGAAATGTGTGCGGAACCATTGCGCGCCGGCATCGGCCATGGCCTGCGCTTCGGCCGGATGATCCAGCAGATGGCGCGCGCGTTCCACCAATTCAGGAAGCGTTTCATACGCCACAAACTCGCGGTTCTCCTTGAGCAGGTCGTAAAGGCCGGACGCCGGAGCGAGCCGGTCGGTCAACAGCAACGCACCGCCCGCCAGGATCTCGAACGTGCGCATGTTGAGATCGCCGTTCATGCTCGCGTTGAGGCCGATGAGCGAACCGGCGTAGTGCTCGATGGCCTGGCATTGCTGGATCTCGCGCCAGTCGAGCGGCAGCTTGTTTTCCACCAAACCGGAAAAGAGTCGCAGGCGGCGCGGATGGTAGCCGGTGGTGCCGACGATGGCGATGCGCGCCTCGCGCCGGGCCCCGGTCGCGGCAGCCACACGTGCGTCGGGATGCGCAAAAGTGAGGGACGGAAGCCAGTGGAGGTTCTTGACGCCGGCCGCGCGGAAAATGTCGAGGTGGTGGCGGTCGTAAAGCAGCACGACCCGATCGAAAGGTTCGCTTAGCGCATAGCGGATCATGCCGGCGATCGGATTGCGCGGTCCGTGGTGCGTGTCCGCCACGAGCAGGACCTTGGGACACTTGAAAGCGGCGAGGTTGCGGGGCATTCCGGCCATGCTGGCGCCATCGATATGCACCGCGATCAAGTCAGGCTGCTGTGCCGCCGGCAGTCGCCGGGCGACTTTCGCCAGGTCGTAGTTGCCGCTCATCGTGGCGACCGACATCCAGCGACCCTGCACGCAGCGATCCTGGAAATACGGCCCGCAGTTGATCTGCTCCTCCGCAAGCCGGGGCGGAGCCATGTAGTGCGGTTCGGAGCAGTAGGCGAGGAGCAGGCGCATGATGGACTGGACGGTAGCTGAGGGCGTGAATCAGCTGGCCTCGGCCAAAAGTTCGCAGGCCTGCGGTTGTTCCGGGGCAATGCGGCAGAGCACGGCGACATCCTGGCTGACCGGCGTGAATCCGACGGGGGCAAAATAGTCGTTCAGCAGTGAATGTTCCTCCGGCTGGGCGTCGCAGCACCAGACGCGCGGCGCCTGCACGGCCCCGGGCACGATGACATCATCGCGGGTGAAGACGGCGATGTCCGCCGGCGCGAACAGTTCCCCGCGGGTCACCTCCACGCGGGGCAGCGTGGCGCACACCTCGGCGACATCCTCGGCCACACCGGGCGTGAGCACCACATGGACCTTCTCCTCGGTGCGGTGCATTTCCTGGATGCCCTCGTAGACCATCATCGTCTGGAGGAGCCGCTCGGTATTGCCGTTGAAATAGGTGCGCGACGAGGGCGCCGCGTCGGCAAAGAGCGGCACGGGCGTGCCGTTGACCAGGAGCTCTTGGAAAGCCGCCCGGCGGCCGGCGGCGGTGAAATGGCGGTCGAACCAGGCGGCACCGGCGGCACCGATCGCGGCGGTCACGCGCGGATGCGCCAGCGCGTGCGCGGCACGCTCGGCGAGCTCGCCAGCCGAGCCGTAGGTGATGATCTCTTTCCCCTCGGTGAACAGCTTGAGCAGGCCCGACTCGGGCGCGAGGCGGTCGGTCAGCAGAGCGGCGCCGGAGGCGAGGATCTCGAAAACGCGGAGGTTGAGGTCGCCGTTGAGGCTGGCGTTGAAGCCGAGCCGGGAGGCCCCGTAGAGACCGAGGGCAGCGCGTTGCGGCAGGGCCTGCTGGTCCACCGGCAGGCGGGCCGCTTTCAGGGCCGCGAGCAAACGGCTGCGCTGCGGATGGAAGGCGCCGGCCTGGCCGACGAAGGCGATGCGTTCCTCGCGTTTGCGCTTGCGGACCGCGGCGACGATGGCGTCGTCATGCGGCAGCGTGAGGCCGGGAAACCAGGAGAGGTTGCGAAAGCCGGCCGACTGGAAGAAGGCCAGGTGGTGCCGGTCGTAGAGGAAGACGATGCGGTCGTAGGGCTCGGTCGCCGCATACTTGAACATGCCGATGAGGGGCGAGTTCAGGTGGTGTGTGTCGGCCACGAGCAGGGCCTTGGGCCCGCGGAAGGCGGCAACGTTGCGCGGCATGTTGCGCCAGCTCGCATCGACGAGGCTGACGACCGCGTCGGGCTGCTGGTCGGCGGGAATCTTGGTGAGAATGGTGGCGAGGTCGTAGTCGCCGACGGGCGTGCGGAGGGAGAGCCATTCGCCCTCGGGAGTCTGGGCGTCGGGCCAATCGGGACCGGCGATAATCTGACTTTCGCCCAGCTGCGGGGGAGCCATGTAGCGGGCGGGGGAACCGGTGAGGAGCAGTACGCGCATAGTTATGGGGGTGGCGTCCTGCCGATAGCAAAACGAAGGCCCGCTCCTGCCATGTCATGCGCAACTTGCTGGTCTTTAATGAAAAGAAATATTATTTAATCGCCCGCTTTTCGCGAAATTGACCCACCGACATCAGGTACTTCCGCACCGGGCAAATTTTTCCGGCCCGGGGCGGTCATGCGACGCCAGCATTCCGGGTCCGCCCGGCCTTCCAGTAGAAATTCACGCACGGACCATCGCGGCGGCAGCTGACGCTGGGGTGGCTGGAGGCAGGCGGAAAACGCGCAGGCCCCGGACCGCGGACGGTGACGGGGAGGGCGCTGCGTTGGGCATCGGTTGGGGGCGGAAAACCTTGAGGAATACCTCAAGAACGGCGGCAACGGGACGTTGTTTTTCGCAACAACGACACCACTGGAGGCAGACTCTGGTGGACGACGCCATTGCCACCTTTTCCATGCTGTCCACCTCCCACCCACCCATGGTCGCCAAGTACACCGAAGACGTCATCCGCAGCCGGATCAACGCGTGTCCGAAGCTGGCGTCATTGAGCCGCATCAACCAGGCGTTGCGCGAGCTGGTGAACTCGGAGGGCAGTGTGTCGTCGCAAATCGCCGAGATCATCCGCCGCGACCCGTCGCTGACGGCGCGCCTCCTGCGCATGGTGAACTCGGTTTACTACGGGCTTTCGAACAGCGTGAGCAACATCGAGGAGGCCATCTTTTTTCTCGGGCTGCGGCAGATCCGCGAGCTGTCAATGGCCACGCCCGTGATCGAAGAGATGAGTTCGTTCCAGAACGCGAACGGCCAGTCTCCCCTGCCCTGGAAGGACCTGTGGGCGCACAGCATCGGCTCGGCCATCCTCACCCGCGAGATCCTGCGCGCCCTGCCCATCACCATTGACGACGACACCGACTATCTCGTCGGCCTGTTGCACAACGTCGGCAAGGTCGTGATGGCGCACGCTTTCCCCGAGGAACTGGCCGAGATCAACCGGACGGAATTCCAGACCCCGGCGGACGTCTGCCGGCGGGAGATCGAGCTGATCGGCTGGGACCACGCCGAGATCGGCGCGGTCTACCTCGAGCGACACAAGATGACGGAGGAGATCGTGCTGGCCGTCCGGCACCACAACACCCCGAGCGCCGCACCGCGCCACCAGATCTTCGCCGCCGCCGTCCAGGTGTCCGACTACCTCGTGCGTCACGCCGGCATCATGGGCGGCTTTGAGCAGGTCAGGCCGATCGAGCGCGATGCGTGGCTCGAGGTGGAGGGGTGGAACATCCTTTACGGGGCCGACGGCCCCGAGACCCGGCTGGCCCGCGCGGCGATCGACAACGCCCTGCCCCGCCTGCCGCAAATGCTGAGCGGCCTGGTGTAAATCGCCGGAATCCCGGCGAATCCACGCAATTAAGCTCAAGGGAGTCCGGTGCTGTTCCGATACGGGGGACCGCGGCCAGCCATGGCTGCCGCGTATCCATATTATGACCAAATTCTGCCGTATTCTGCTTCTGGGTGTCACGACGCTCAGCACCATTTCTTTTGTCCAGGCCGACGAACTCACCTTCGAGCAGCGCCTGGCCCGCCTTGAGCAGGCCGTACTGCGCATCGAATCGCGCCTGGGCGACACCGTCTCCGCCGAGGAACTGGCGCCGACGCTGAAGGAGTTCAGCGACCTTTCCCGCCAGCTCGGCTGGGATGGCAAGACGCCCCTCACCGTGGTCAAGGCCGCGGGCAAGGAGAAGTCCCTCTCCGTCGGCGGCTTCGTCCAACTCCAAGGTGAGGCCGGCGACGCGCCCGACTCCCGTTTCAACGGCATCAACGACCGCTTCCTGATTCGCCGCGCGCGCCTGAACATCAAAGGCAGCTTCGCGGAGCACTTCGACTTCGCGCTGCAATCCGAGTTTGGCAACAACGCCATCAGCGGCGTCAGCGGCTACCGCCTTCAGGCCACGGATCTCTTCGTCAACTGGAACAAGTACGAGAAGGCCAACCTCACGCTCGGCCAGTTCAAGACGCCCTTCGGCTACGAGCAGCTGCTGTCGGACACCAAGGTGCTCTTCATCGAGCGCTCGCTGCCGAACGACCTGCTGACCTTCGGCCGCCAGGTCGGCATCGCCGCCAGCGGCAGCTTCGCCGGCAAGCGCATCATTTACTCCGCCGGCCTCTTCAACGGCAACGGCTCGAACAGCGGCAACAACGACAACGACCAGTTCATGTACGTCGCCCGCACCGGCGTCGTCGCTTGGACAGGCAAGCCCGGCAAGCTCTCGCTCGGCGTCGATGCCGCGCGCTCGGTCGACACCGGCGCCAACTTCACCGGCGAGCGCACGGCATGGAGCGCCGACGCGCAGCTCACCGCCGGGGCTTTCGACCTTGCCGCGGAATACCTGCACCAGCACCTCGACCGGGCCACCGGCACCGACACCACCGCCGACGGCTGGTACGCCCAGGCCGGCTACTACCTGCCGGGCAAAAAGTGGCAGCTGCTCACGCGCTTCGAAACCTACGACCCGAACACCGCCATCGCCAATGATGACAGCCACGACTGGACCTTCGGCGCGAGCTACTACCTCAAGGGCGACGACCTGAAGTTCAGCCTCAACTACATCCTCGGCGATCCCGCCGGCCCGCTCAAGGACCAGGGCCGCCTCCTCGGCCGCCTCCAGCTCATTTACTAAACCGCCCGCTTTACGAACATGAAAACACGCACCCTCCTTTTCCTCGCCGCCCTCCTGGGCAGCTTCATTCCCGGCCGCGCCGAACCGCTCGAACCCGCGGTCCAGGCCAAGGTTGACGCCCGTGTGAAGGACATCACCGCTTGGGCCGCCGATCCGGTCATCGTTGAAGCGGTCCGCGCCCACAACGCGGCCATGTCGGCCGACCAGGCCGCGCTCACACAGGACAAGTGGCGCGCGCTCACCGTGCTCGATCCGCTCGTCCGCGGCTTCGCGAAGAACCCGGCCGGCCAGTTCCTCAAGGGCAAGAAGGACGACATTGTCGCCGAGGCCTTCCTCTCCAATGCCGCCGGCCTCAAGGTCGCCTTCATCGCGAAAACCAGCGGCTGGTCCCACAAGGGCAAGGACAAGCACGAGGTGCCCATGACCGGCAAGAGCTGGCAGGGCGCCGTCGAGGTCGACGAGTCCAGCGGCCAGCAGCAACTGCAGGTGGCGGTGCCGGTACTCGACGGCGGCAAGCCCATCGGCTCGCTCGTCGTCGGCCTCAGCGTCACCAAGCTCAAGCAGTGACCGCCGTCGTCCGCCTCTCCTCCCTGCGCCTCCGGCTGGGCGTTTTCGTCGCCGCGGCCATCGCGTCATGCGCGCTGGTGGCCGCCGCGGGCGCCTGGTTCGTGCGCTGGACGCATGCCGGCGACTCGCGCCTGACCACCGAGGTTTCGCTGCAGCTGCAGGGCTCGCACGCCGCCCTGGAGCGGCTCGTCGCCACGCAAAGCTCCCTGCAGGCCCTGCTCCGGATGAAGGATCCGGATGAGCTCGAGCTGGCGCTGCCCCGCTATGAACAGGCCCACCAGGAGGCCGCCAAGCTGCTCGCCCAGACCGGTGAGGCCTCGGCCGACCTGCTGGCCCGCCTCACCCGCCTGACCGCTTCCGGCCAGGAGATCCTCGACCGTGTACTCATCGCCGATAACAGCGCGGCCATCGAATTTTTCGTCGGCAAGTTCAGCCCGCAGGTCGAGGAATTGCAATTGGCCCTCCGCCGCCACAACGAACAGGTCGTGGCCGCCGCGACCGCCGAGATTGCCGCCCGCGACGTCCGCACGCAGCGCCTGCTCGCCATCAGCGCGGGCGTGACGCTCCTGCTGCTCGCTGCCCTCGCCCTCGTCGGCTGGTATTTCCAGCGTGGCATCACGCGCCCGTTGACCCGCATGGCGGGCCGGCTCGACCAGGCCGCCTCCATGCTGGCCAGCCATGCCGGCGAAGTGACCGCCGGCACCCAGGCGGTGGCGGACGGCGCCACCAAGCAGGCCGCGGCCCTCGAGGAAACCGGCGCCTCCACCACCGAGATCCTGGCCATCAGCGAGACCGCCGCCCGGCACATCGCGGAGGCCACCCGCGAGGCCGCGCAGGCCCGCGAAGTTTCCGCCAGCGGCGAAGCCGAGGTCGCCAAGCTGAACGTGGCCATGACCGAACTCTCCGTCGCCGGCCGCAGCGTCGAAAAGATCATCAAGAGCATCGACGAAATCGCCTTTCAGACCAATCTGCTCGCCCTGAACGCCGCCGTCGAGGCCGCCCGCGCCGGCGAGGCCGGCGCCGGTTTCGCCGTCGTGGCCGAGGAAGTGCGCGCGCTCGCCCAACGCTCAGCCCAAGCCGCACGCGAGACTTCGGAGCGTATCGGCGACGCGCTCGCCAAGACCGCCCGGGGCAGCGAGATCAGCAGCCAGGTCGGCAAGCAGCTCGGTGACATCGCCGGACGCTCGCGCCGCATTGACGAGCTGGTCAAGGAGCTCTCCACATCCGTCCACGAGCAGTCGCAGGGCATCCGCCATATCAGCGAGGCCATGAGCCAGATTGATCAGGTGACCCAGACCAACGCCGCGACCGCCGAGACCAGTGCCGCCGCCACCGAGCACATGGCCCGCGAAGTCGACGAATTGCACGGCACGGTTTCCGAACTGCGGACGTTGCTCGGGATGCGCGCGACGGCAGTGGACGAAACCCCCACCCGGGTGACCGTGCCGTCCGCTTCCGCGGACCCGGTCCGCTTGATTCCGGCCGGGGTCTGAAGCCGGCGGGTCGCGCCTGCCGGGAAGACCTGATTGGGGGCTCAAGTTTGGCCCCGCGCGACCGATTTTAACACCCAATGTCTGTCGTGATTTGCGATTCTCCAGCGGGGGCGTCAGCCCACCCGCCGCCAGAGGCTTTGCTCGGAGCCTGGACGGGCAGCGCCGCCTTTGTCTATTGCCGCGACCTCGCGGGTGGCGTGAGCGCGGTCAACGAGGCCTTTGCGCGGAAATTCGGCCGCCCGGCCGACCAGCTCACCGGCAAGCCCGCCGCCAGCCTGGTCCACCACGACGACGTCAAGTCCTTCGCCCGCGCCGACGAGACCACGCAGCGCGCGCCGCACACGACCACGCACGAGCAACGCTGGCTCACGCCGCAGGGCTGGCGCTGGATCGACTGGGAGGAATCCGCCATTTTCAACGTCGAGGGGCGCATCATTGGCGTGCGCGCGGTGGGGCACGACATCACCCGCCGCCGGCTCGCCGAGGAGCAGTTCCACAAGCTCTCCAGCGCTGTCGAGCAGTCGCCCATCGCCATCGCGATCACCGATGCCGAGGGCGGCGTCCAGTACGTCAACGCCAAGTTTACCGCCACCACCGGCCTCACGCTCGAGGTCATCCTCGACCGCGAGATTGACGTGCTGCGCGAGGGCCACGCCAGCGAGGAAGCCTACCAGGAGCTCCGCGCCCGCGTGCGCGCCGGCCACGAGTGGCGCGGGGAAATCACCCGCCAGACCCCAGAGGGCCGTGTCGTGTGGGAATCGGTGCAGGTCTGCTGCCTGCGCAACGCCGCCGGCGAGATTTCCAACCTGCTCGTGCTGCGCGAGGACATCAGCGAGCGCAAGGTGCTGGAAGGCCAGCTCCGCCAGGTGCAGAAGATGGAAGGCATCGGCACGCTGGCCGGCGGCATCGCCCACGATTTCAACAACATCCTCGCCGTCATCAACGGCTATGCCGAGCTCTGCATGCTCAACTCGAGCGAGCCGGCCATCATCCAGAAAAGCGTGCGCGAGATCAAGCGGGCCGCCGAGCGGGCCACCGGGCTCGTGCGCCAGATCCTGACCTTCAGCCGCAAGGCCGAGGTGAACGTCGCCTCGCTCAACCTGAACCAGCATGTGCGCGACCTGATCGCGCTGCTGGCCGAGACCTTCCCTCGCAACATCACGTTCCAGTTCGCCCTCGACGAGAGCCTGCCGCCGCTGCTGGCCGACCAGAACCAGCTGCAGCAGATCGTGCTGAACCTCTGCGTGAACGCCCGCGACGCCATGCCCAACGGCGGCACCATCACCCTCGCCACCTCGCGCCTTGAGGGCGAGGACGTGCCCGGCGCCATGCTGCGCCGCCAGCCCTGCGCCTGCCTGAAGGTGAGCGACACCGGCACCGGCATGCCGCCGAAGGTGCGCGAGCGGATCTTCGAACCTTTCTTCACCACCAAGGGCGTCAACAAGGGCACCGGCCTGGGCCTGGCCGTGGTCTATGGCATCGTCGCCAGCCATGAGGGTTGCATCGACGTGGAGAGCACCGTCGGCCAGGGCAGCACGTTCCGCGTCTGCCTGCCCTTCGCCGAGTCACACATGCCGGCGGCCCCCGCGGCGGCCAAGGCCGGCGACTTCCCGGTCGGCACCGAGTCCGTCCTCGTGGTGGATGATGAGGCCCCGCTGCGGCAATTGCTGGAAACCAGCCTGAGTCGCAAGGGTTACACGGTGACCACGGCTGCCGACGGGCTGGAGGCGATCGATCTGCTGGGCCGCATGGTAAAGAAATTCGATGTGATCCTGCTCGACCTGAACATGCCCGGCGCCACGGGTGTCGAGGTGCTCAAGGTCTTGAAGGCCACGCAACCCGCCGCCAAAGTGCTGGTGCTGACCGGGCACCTCAGCCCGGAGGCTCGCGCGGAATTCGAGCAACTCGGGCAGCATAATTTCGTCCGGAAGCCCTACACGCTCGACGCCTTGGGGCGGCAAATCCGCGCCATTCTGGCCTGATCCCTCCTTCGCCCACCCCCAACCAGCTGAACGAGCGCCCATTGAGAACATTCACGTTCCTGCCAAAACCGTGCAATTCCCCTCAAGAAACAGCTCCCCGCACCGTTTAAAGGTGTCAGCGAATCAGAATCATCCGCTGAAATGGAATACTTCTCCTTTCATGCCTTGTCCTTTACCATCGGCTCCGCCTCACCGCAGAGCAGCTCCGGCTTTATGCCGTCTGGTCCTCGCGTTACTCCACCTCACGGTGGTGGCGACCGCGTATGCCGCCCATCAGACGCTGGCCATTCCGACACCGGTCTCGCGCCCCTATCTGGCGAGCATCGGGGGTCCGGTCTTGCGTTTCAGGGAGGCGATGCCGGTTCCGCCGATTTTGGTGAAGCCGATCGCCAGCGGTCCGCCCGTGGCGGCGAGCGCGCCCGAGTTGGCGGCCGTGAATCTGGCCAACAACGAGGCGGCCGCGTCGACTCCGCCCATGTCCCTGGAACCAGCCCAGCCGGCCCAACCAGCGGAACCGGCCAAGGTCACCGAGCAACCGGCGGCGCCACCCGCCACCAAGCCCCAGCCGATTCTGCCGGACGACACGCGGCGGCAGCTGCAGTCACAGGATTTTCTCCCGCTGTTCAGATTTCCCGGCTCGGGCTACTTGGCCGAGGACGTGACGGTGCCAGCACCGCCCGTCCCCGGCACCCTGCCGCCCAGTTCCGCCACCTACCAGCAGCACTAGCGCTCTGGCTCGCCCTGCCCGTCCTGGCCGCCGCGAGCGAAACCGGGCACGCGGCGGAAACGACCGTGGCGGCACCGGCGGCAACCCAGCCCGCCGCAGCCGAAGCCATCCCGGAGCCGTCCTTCGAGGTGGACCTGGCCATCCATCCCGCACCGAGCGGCACGCCCGCGCCGACACCGGCCGACACCTGGCACAAGGAAGCCCGGGGCCTGCTCAACCTCGGTGCCAGCCTCACGGAACGCGGCGACTTCGTCGCGGCCGAGATCGCCTACCGGCAGATCATGAACAACGGCAACTACGCGGCGTCCGATCTGGGCGATGCCCTGCTCGGCCTCGCCCGCATGCACCGCAAACAATCCGCCTTCACCAAGGCCGCCGCCGTCTACGAGAAATTCCTCAAGCTGTATCCCGATGACCCGCGCGTACCCGATGCCCTGCTCGAACTCGGGCGTTCGCAGCGCGCGATGGGCGCCTACCGCAGCGCCATCAACCGTTTCTACAACGTCATCAACTCCACGCTCAAACTGCCGCCCGAGAGCTACGAGCATTACCAGCTCCTGGCCAAGACGGCGCAATTCGAGATCGCCGAGACGCACTTTGAGACCGGCAACTTCAACGACGCCGCCAAGTTCTTCGACCGGCTGCGCCTGCTCGACCTGGCGCCCGAGGACCGCGCGCGCGCGCATTTCAAGTCCGGCTGTTCCCTGCTTAACGGCGGCGAAACCGAGAAGGGGGCCGCCAAGCTGAGCCAGTATATCGACCAGTGGCCGGATGATGCGAACGTGCCCGAAGCCCGCTACCTGCTGGCCCTCACGCTGCGCCAGCTCGGCCGCGCCGAGGAGGCGCTCAGCATCACCCTCACCCTGCTGCGCACCGAATCCAACAACGCCACCACCGACCCCAAGGGCTGGGCCTACTGGCAGCGCCGCACCGGCAACCAGCTCGCCAATGATTTCTTCCAGAACGGCGACACCCTGAGCGCCGTCGCCATCTATGAGGGCCTCGCCCAGCTTTCCGACAACATCGCCTGGCGTCTCCCGATCGTCTATCAGACCGGCCTCTGCTATGAGCGCCTGCGCCAAAAGGATCGGGCCAGCCAGGCCTACCGCATCATCGTGGAATCCGTGACGCACTCCACCGGCAAGGACCCTCTGCCCGGCGAGCTGACTGACCTGGCCAAAATGGCCGAATGGCGCATCGGCCAGCTGGAGTGGAACGAAAAGACCGAGGGGCAGTTGACCCGCTTTTTCAGTTCCACCACCCCCACACCCGTCCGCCCCGCACCGGCCCCGACTCCCACCCATGACTCCAATGCAAGCCCTGCAACAACACCAAGACCTCTGTAACGAACTCCACCAGCTGGCGCTGGAGGAAAACAGCTTCCTGCAGCAAAACCGCCGGACGCCCGACGCCGCGCTCCTCGGGAAAAAGAAAACCCTGCTGGCCCGGCTCGACGAGACCCTCGCCGCGCTGCGCACCCAGCCACGCAACAGCGCCGAGGGCGCACCCTTCCGCGCGGCGCTCGACAAGACCCGCGCCCGCATCCTGCAAATCCTGCAGCTCGACCGGGAGAACGAGCAGCTGCTGCTGCGTTACAGCCTGGCCGGTTCCGGCGGCAATACTCCGCCCGCCGCGAGCCCCGCTCCGTCGATCCTGCAGAAGATTTACCAGCGCCACGCCTGAGCGGCGCACGGCGACTTCAGGAAAAATCCGGATACTTCTCGCCGAGGCGACAGAGAATGTCGTTCAGATCGCCGCCGGTTTCCCACGCCACACTGCGGGCCAGGGAGTAAAGCGTCTCTTTGTCCCGGTCGACCCCGAGGGCAACCGCCATGGCCTCGGTCGGATTGAGCAACCGCCCCTCGTGCAACGCCTGGGCCGCACGCTGCAGGGCGATCTCAGTGGCCTGCGCCGTGACCTGATCGAGATGCAGCGAGCACGTGCGACCGGTGAAGTGGCGTCGATGATGGGGATGATAATCGTCCATGGCAGGACTACTTGTCCCATCTATCGACACCGAAAACAGGCGGCTTAAACTGGCTTATCGCAAAAGTTTATTAAAAAACGGTCGATATAGGGTGTGTGGTTCAGCTCAGCGCAACCCTCCCGTCTCCCTCTGTGCTTACCTTGGATGAGGTGGTGCGCGAATTGGAGCATTTGCCCGCTGCCCCGCGCGTGCTGCCGCGATTGAAGCACCTCCTGTCTGACGGCAATACCGCCATGCACGACGTGGTCGAAATGGTGCGGCTGGATCCCGGCATCGCGGCCCGCGTGCTGCAGTTCGGGAACAGTGCGTATTTCAGCCACGGTCTGCGCTGCTACACGGTGGAGGAAGCAGTGAACCGCGTGGGTTACGACCAGATTTATGAACTTGTCGCCACCGCCGTGGCCTCGCAGGTGCTGGTGCGCCCGCTGGACACCTACGGCATGGAGGCGGACGACCTGTGGGAAAATTCCATCGCCTGCGCCCTGGCGTCGGAGGCACTCGCGGCCCGTCTCGGCGCGGACCGGAATATCGCCTACACCATCGGGCTCCTGCACAGCATCGGCATGGTCGCGATCGATGACTGGGCCATGCGGCATCAGCCCGGCCTGCGCCTGGCCTCGAAGGGCCTGCCCCTCGAGACCTGCGAAGCCGAGCGGACCGTGCTGGGATTCCATCAGGCCGAGGTCGGGGCCACCCTACTGCGACTGTGGGCCTTTCCCCAAGTGATGTCGGAGCCCGTGCGCTGGCAATACCTGCCCAACGGCACGGCGGCCCACTTCCAACTCGCCTCCGTGCTCCACACGGCCAAGTGGCTGCGCACGACGGTGCTCCATCCCGGCGTGACCCAGCCCCGCCCCCACGCCACCCTGTTGGGTAAACTCAATCTGACGAACAGCCAGCTCGACCATCTGGTCAGCGAAGTGGCGGCCCGGTTCAAGGCGATCAATGTGCAGCTCCAGACCCTGGCGGAACCGACGGTCGACGTGCGCTTCCCCGGCGGCAACCGCCAGATTCCCCAGCGCGGGAGCCGGCCGGCGAATTGACCTCCCGGCCTTCGGAACGAGGGCTTGACCGGCCGTGACAGAGGGTGGCCGGCAATCGTAAAACGGGCGGAAGAATATGAAGGACTTAAGCGGTTCCTGGTGTTATACCCTGAACCATTGATCCCACCCTTGCGCGATGAACCCACCACCCGATCCTCTTGATTCCCTGCTCGATCGTTGGTCCGAAACCCCCGATCCCTCCCCTCGTCTCTCAGCCAACGTCTGGCAGCGCATTGCCGTCGGTGAAAGCGAGTCTGCCCGCTCCCCCGGCCTGTGGGCCGCGCTGCAAGGCTGGTTCGCCCGGCCGGCCTTTGCCGTCGGCTTTGTGATCGGATGTGCGCTCGTCGGCCTGTTCATGGCCGAGTTGCGCGTGAGCCATGTGCAACGCGAGCGCAGCGCACAGCTGGCCCGCAGCTACTTGCTGCTCATCGATCCCCTGCTCAATGCACCCACGGGAGACCGTCGCTCATGAAACGCCTTCTGCTCACCCTTGTACTGGGCCTGACCGCCGGCATCGGCAGCCATCTCGCCTACTACCGTTATAACGAACCGGCCCGGACCGACACGCTCGAAGGCCAGCTCGCCTGGATGAAGACCGAACTGAAGCTCTCCGACAGCCAGTTCGCCCGGATCAAGGAACTGCATCTGGCCTCGCACCCGCGGTTGCAGGCCATGGCCGCCCAAGTGGCGCAGATGCAGACCGAGTTCACCGAATTCGAGCAGACCCGGCGTGCCACCGACCGCGTGGACTTTCTGGAATTTGCGCGGTTCGTTGAAACCCGCCGCAACCTCAATCGCGAGTGCCTCGATTCCACCCGGCAGCTGGTCCTGGCCTCGGCCGAAGTCATGACCCCGGACCAACGCCAGCAGTACATCCGCCTGGTCGCCACGGCCGAACCTCTCGTGGGGTCCCTGTTGAACTGAACCCAAGCGCCCGCCCCGCGCGCCGTGCCCAACGACCCCGCCACCGACCTCGCCAGTCTGCTTGCGCTGCAACAAGGCGAGGCGGCGGCCCTCAACCGCCTGATCGCCCGCTGGCAGCGGCCGCTGCACAGTTTCGCCTACCGTTACTGCCAGAACCGCGCCGATGCCGAGGACCTCGTCGCGCAAACCTTCGTCCGGCTCTACCAGCAGCGTCTGCGGTTGCGGCCCGACACCAAGCTGAGCGCATGGCTCTTCACCACGCTCACCAATTTCTGCCATAATCATCACCGGTGGAAACGTCGTCACCCCACCATCGCGTTGGACGCGCCCACCGGCGGTGGACAGGGCGAGCCGGCCCACGGATCCGGGCAGGATGAACTGCCCTCGGAGCAACTCGCGCCCGACCAGAGCCTCGAGCAGGATGAATCGCTGGCCGCGGTGCGTGCTGCGATCAATCGGCTGCCGCATGACCTGAAGGTCACCCTCCTGCTCCACCACTACGACCGGCTTTCCTACCGGGAGATCGGGCAGATCACCGGCTGTTCCGAGCGGGGCGTGGAGACCCGGCTCTACCGGGCGCGCCAGCAATTGCGCGACCTGCTCGTCGGTTCACTCAACCAGCCGGCCCGGCCGTAACCGCTATTCCTTCGGCTGGAAGGTAAACACCTGCTGGGCGTAAACGAGCACCGGCTTGCCCTTGCGCAGCGGTGGTTCGAAGCGCCACTGCTCCACGGCCGACACGGCAGCGGCGGCAAATTCATCGTCGGCGGATTCCCGGGCGACCGCGGGCATGCGGACCTTGCCCTCTTCATCGATATAAAATTCCACAATGGCCTGGTGCTCGCTGCTGCTCTTCTTGACCGCGGGCTGGACGACATGCACCAGCAAGGGCGTACGGTCGAGCTCACCCAGCTTGCACGGCTGGTAGACATAGCGTCCCTGCATGTACCCTGCGAATGCAGCTTGGCCGAGCGCCCCGGGTAGATTCTGGACGATCACGCCCTGGTCCTTGAACTGGAAGAGTACATCCGCCCGGGAGGAGCGAGCACGTCCCATGACCCGCGCCGGCGTGTAGACCCAGCGCTTGAGCGCGGTGACAGCGGCATCGGCGAAGGCCTGGTCGGTATAGCCGGTGACCAGACAGTCGGTCAGCACGCCTTTCTCATCGACGCTGATCACCGCCCTGACCTCGCCCGAATAGATGGCATTGTACAGCATGTTGGGCGGGTAAACCAACACCCCGACCTGATCGATCCCGAGGCCGGCATTGTCGTCAGGCCGCTCGAGTCCGGCCGGCCTGGCCAGGGCCGGAAGCGCGAGGAGCGAGACGAACAGGGAATAACAGGCGAAATGCTTTTTCATCACATTGATCGGTATAACACCAACCCCAGCCGTATCCCTTCGCCGACTTTAGGCAATCACGAGGGAAAAGGATGTCGTGACGGGATTCGATTTGGTCAAAAAAGAGGCCCGGTCCTTCTTTCGAAGAACCGGGCCATAAACCTGGCAACAACCTACTCTCGCGGGACCTAACGTCCTACTACCATTGGCTACTCGGGGCTTAACGGCCGTGTTCGGGATGGGAACGGGTGGAACCCCCGGTATGTGGTCACCAGGAAGGGAAACTCCTCCGAAGGAGGAGTAATTGGATAAAGCTCAGACAAATTGATGCTGGGTAAGGAGGTGAAATAAACGCCTAGAAACTGAATATCTGCATAAACCGGCAAGGTCATTAGTAACGGTAAGCTGAACGTATTACTACGCTTGCACTTCCGTCCTATCAACCGGGTGGTCTACCCGGACCTTGCACCGTCTTGCGACGGATTGTGATCTTATCTTGGGATGAGCTTGGCGCTTAGATGCTTTCAGCGCTTATCTCTTCCGCACATAGCTACCCGGCGCT